>VYLZ01000008.1_pt1 | contig 275838 bp, 238 predicted proteins | sample 5115361 | NCBI WGS metagenome assembly VYLZ01 (sample SAMN12291805, study PRJNA351875) | freshwater metagenome | isolation source: freshwater lake | place: USA: Michigan, Sixteen Lake | collected 2013-08-07 | reverse complement strand
CGCGTTGCACTTCAAACCGCGCGTTGTTGATCTCGCTAGCGGTTTGCCAGTTGAGCTCCACCTGCTTGTTAAGCAAGCGTGTTGCGGTAAATGAAAGCCACCGCACCGGCAAAGCGGCACTGCCATAACGCAGCACGCGGTTATTAACTTGGTCAGCAACATACAGGTTACCAACAGCATCCACCGCCACACCTGCAGGTCGGTTCATCCCTGATTGCGTAGTGACCTGTGAATTACTAGTATAGTTGACTTGGCCCAGCACCCCGTCGGCATTGGCCCCGTCGGCTTTGCTGGCCGCACCATTAAAACGTAAGACACGGCTGTTCTGCTCATCCCCAACATACAGGTTACCAGCAGCATCCACAGCCAAACCTAGTGGACTATTCATCCCTGCCTGCGTGGTGGCAGAGGTACTGGTTGTGAATGACGCCTGGCCCAGCACGCCGTCGGCATTGGCGCCGTCAGCTTTGCCAACCGCGCCATTGAAACGTAGAACACGGTTAGTGCCACCATCGGCAACATACAGGTTACCGGCAGCATCCACAGCCACGCCTTGTGGACCATTCATCCCTGCCTGTGTAGTTGCAGCAGTGCTGGTTGTAAATGACGACTGGCCAAGCACCCCGTCGGCATTGGCCCCGTTAGCCTTGCCAACCGCGCCATTGAAACGCAACACGCGGCGGTTAGACTGGTCTCCCACGAACAGGTTACCAGCAGCATCTACAACCACACCACAAGGGAAGTTCATTCCACCCGCTGAGGTGGCAGCAGTGCTGGTTGTAAATGACGACTGGCCCAGCACACCATCAGCATTGGCCCCACTAACTTTGCTAGAAGCAGCATTGAAACGCAAAACACGGTTATTTTGCGCATCGGCTACATATAAATTGCCTGAAGCGTCAAAGGCCACGGCTCTGGGCCGGTTCATCCCTGCCTGTGTGGCAGCAGTTGCGTTGGTAGTAAAAAGAGTCTGGCCCAGCACGGCCTCGGCAGCTTCTCCGTTAGCAAAGGTGGCCGCACTAGCAAAACGCAAAACGCGGTGGTTAAATTGATCTGCCACAAATAGTTTCCCTGTGGTGGGGTCTACTGCAACACCTAAAGCGCTGGTCATTGTAGTAGCCGTAGTACCTACGGCACCGCTGGTAAAGTTGCTCTGTCCCAGCACCGCATCGGCATTCTGGCCGTTAACAATAAACACGGTGGCACTGATGGCGGTACCACCCGAGGTGGTTACACTGATAAAACCTGTACCCGCACCTGTAGGGACAGTAGTAGTAATGCTGGTAGCACTCACGATTACATAGGTAGGCTGGTTGGTACTGCCAAATCTCACGGTATTGGCACCGGTAAAGTTGGTGCCGGTAATAGTAACAGCAGTACCTGACACACCGCTTGCGGGTGTAAAGCTAGTAATGGTGGGAGCTGCCGGCAAAAAGCTATTAAAACGCAGCAAGCGGTTATTGCTAACTTCCACCACGTACACGTTACCCACGCCATCTACTGCTACGTTTACTGGCAGGTTCATGCCCGATTGGTTGGTGGCAGCTCCGCTACTGGTAAAATTAGCTTGGCCCAGCACGCCGTCGGCATTGGCTCCGTTGGCTTTGCTGGCCGCAGCATCGAAACGCAGCACGCGGTTATTGCCATTTTGGTCCACTACAAACAGGTTACCACCGCCATCCACCGCCACACCGTCTGGCCCGCTCATTCCATTCTGCGTCGTGGCCGCTGCATTACTTGTAAAGTTCGCCTGGCCCAGCACCCCGTCGGCATTGGCCCCGTTGGCCTTGCTGGCTGCACCATTGAAGCGCAATACACGCCTGTTACTATAATCGCTCACAAACAGGTTGCCGACAGCATCCACAGCCACACGCGAGGGGAAACTCATTCCATTCTGTGTCGTGGCCGCTGCATTACTTGTAAAGTTAGCCTGGCCCAGCACCCCGTCGGCATTGGCACCGTTTGCTTTAGTAGCCGCGCCATTGAAACGCAGCACGCGGTTAGTAGCCCCCAATGTCACATATAAGTTACCAGCGTTGTCTACTGTTAGGCCCGTAGGGTTTGCCATGCCTGCCTGCGTAGTGGCGGCTGTGTTGCTGGTAAAGCTGGCCTGGCCCAGCACCCCGTCGGCATTGGCCCCGTTGGCCTTGCTGGAAGCAGCGTTAAAGCGCAACACGCGGCTGTTGTTAAAGTCAGACACATACAGGTTGCCTGAGGCATCAAATGCCACACCGTTAGGGCCATTCATCCCCGCCTGCGAAGTAGCACCTGTACTGGTCGTAAAAAGCGTCTGCCCGAGTACGGCTTCAGCAGCGGCCCCGTTGGTAAAGCTGGCTGCAGTGGCATAGCGCAATACGCGGTTGTTGCTTGCGTCGGCCACAAAGAGCTTGCCAGTAGTGGGGTCCACGGCCACACCCTGCGGGCCTGATAAAGACGAAGCTGAAAGCCCGCCGTTGTTCGCGGTACCGGTTGTAAATACACTTTGCCCCAACACAGCACTGGCATTCTGGCCATTCACAATAAATACAGTTGCACTGCTGGCGGTGCCACCCGGGGTCGTTACACTGATAATGCCCGTACCTGCACCCACAGGCACGGTTGTGGTAATGGTAGTGGCGTTTACGATGGTAAACGTAGGCTGGTTGGTGCCGCCCAAACTCACAGCGGTGGCCCCAGTAAAATTAGTACCCGTAATAGTCACTGCCGTACCTACCACACCACTGGTGGGCGTAAAGCTGGTGATGCTGGGCGGCGGCACATAGGTATACACCCACACCGCGCCCTGACTGCTATTGTCCCGTTCTCCGCTTACGATGGCTGTGTTACCATCGGCGCTTAGCGCCACGCTAGTGCCTTGAAAGGCAGCACCCACCGCGCCTGTGCCCACCAGCTTGCTGCCCTGCTGGCTCCAGGTGCTGCCGCTGCGGGTAAACACCCACACCGCCCCCTCCAAGCTATTGTCAGCAATTCCACCCACGATGGCCGTGTTGCCATCGGCGCTCACCGCCACGCTCTGGCCTTGATTGGCATCACCTACGGCACCAGTGCCCACCAGCTTGCTGCCCTGTTGGCTCCAGGTGCTGCCACTGCGGGTAAACACCCAGGTCGCGCCCTTCTGGCTATTGTCACTAGTTCCACTCACAATGGCCGTGTTGCCGTCAGCGCTCACCGCCACGCTCCCGCCTTGCTGTGCGTTACCCACCGCGCCAGTGCCCACCAGCTTGCTGCCTTGCTGGCTCCAAGTGCCCCCGCTGCGGGTGTATACCCATGCCGCGCCCTGGCTGGTATTGTCACCAAATCCGCCCACGATGGCCGTGTTGCCATCGGCGCTCACCGCAACGCTGTAGCCTTGCTGTGCAGCACCCGACGCGCCGGTGCCTACCAGCTTGCTGCCCTGCTGGCTCCAGGTGCTGCCGCTGCGGCTGTATACCCAGGCCGCACCCAGGCTGCTATTGTCAGCATCTCCACCCACGATGGCTGTGTTGCCGTCGGCGCTCAGCGCCACACCTCGGCCTTGACGGGCATTGCCCGTCGCGCCAGTGCCCACCAGCTTGCTGCCCTGCTGGCTCCAAGTGCCCCCGCTGCGGGTGTACACCCATGCCGCACCCTCGTTGCTATTGTCAGCAAATCCACCCACGATGGCGGTGTTGCCGTCGGCGCTCATTGCCACGCTCCAGCCTTGCTGTGCAGCGCCCGCCGCGCCGGTGCCCACCAGTTTGGCGCCCTGCTGGCTCCAGGTGGTGCCGCTGCGGGTATATATCCACGCCGCACCCTCGTTGCTATTGTCAAAACGCCCACCCACGATTGCCGTGTTGCCGTCAGCGCTCACCGCCACGCTACCGCCTTGCCGTGCAGCACCCGCTGCGCCGGTGCCCACCAGCTTGCTGCCCTGCTGCGCATTGGGTGCGTTGCTGGGTGTTGCTGTAAAGCTGGCACTGCTGCTGGCGCCGCCGCCCGCGGTGGTAATGCTGGCCACGCCTGTGCCGGTACCGGGCATAACCAGTGCCACGAGCTGGGTGCCCGTGTTGCTCACCGCAATGGCGGTAACCCCGCCAATGGTAAGTGCAGTGGGGCTGCTTAAGTTCGTTCCGCTGAGTGTAATTAATGTGCCAATGGGGCCACTGGCTGGCGTGAGGCTAGTAAGGGTGGGTGCTTGTGCGTATACCTTTGCTACACAAAGGGCGAGCAGGATACACAGGCGCGTAAAATAGTATTTCATTTTTTAAAGTGTAAGTGCTGAAGGTGAACAAACCGTGCAGATGTAAAACTAAAACAAGTACTTTTTGCTTTGACCCAGTACGGCCTCGGCAGCCTGCCCATTGGCAAAGCCGGCCGCACTGGCATAACGCAACACACGGTTGTTGACTGCATCAGCCACAAAGAGCTTGCCGGTGGTGTGGTCCACACACACCCCAGATGGACCATTCAGGGCTGTGGCAGACAGGCCTACAGCGCTTGTGGTAAACGTAGCCTGGCCGAGCACGGCGGAGGCGTTGGGGCTATATGGAATCTGTGCCTGCAGAGAAAAGATGCTGAAAAAAAATAAACCCAATGCTAGCAACAAGGCACTGTAAACCTTTACCGATGGAAATGGAGGTGCGTAGTGGAAGGGCATATCAGTATAGTGCGAGAAAATTTATAAGGAGGTATATTAGTAGATGGAGAAATACCGATTTTTTGGTTAGCTCATCACCTAAACATATGATGACAAACATACATTTACAAACGTGTTATGGGTATAGTTCCCTAACAAACGTAATGCATTCTTATTTTACATTTACGCATTAAAATCAAGCTCGGTGTTGTCGCCGATGTTGATGCTCTGAAAGCGGCCGCGCAGGGTGGTGTCGTTGCCCACGATGCTGTTTTTTAAGATGATGGTATCCAGGCGCGCATATTCCCCTACGATGCTGTTTTCCACGAGGCTGTTGCGCACCACGGCATGCTCCGCAATGGCCACATACGGCCCTACGATGGAATTTACAATCAGGCAGTGCTTGGGTATATACACCGGCGGGATAAACACACTGCCCGGGTGCTGGGCCGCATCTAGTGCAGGCGGGTTGCGGTTCAGCAAGATGCGGTTGGTTTCCAGCACGCTATCTTTCACGCCGCAGTCGTACCAGTTTTTTACGCGGGCTATTTTGATTTCGGCGCCCTGCCGCACCATCTGCATCAGCGCATCGGTGAGTTGAAATTCGTTGTTGGTTTGCAGGTTGTGCTGCTGCAAGTGTGCGATGGCATCAAAGAGCTGGGCAGCAGGTGTGAGCTTGTAAAACCCCACCAGCGCCAGGTTGCTTTTGGGTATGCTGGGCTTCTCAATGAGCGATGTGATGCGGTCGTTGGCATCTACCGCTACCACGCCAAACTGGCCCGGCACGTCTACCTCTTGTACGCATACCACCGAACCCGTGTGGTGCACCAGCGCATGCAGGTCAGCATCTATAATCGTATCGCCAAGGGCGATGATCACATCCTCATTGGCTTGTGTGAAGTGGGGGCGGCACAGGCCGATGGCATGGGCGAGGCCCAGCCGCGGCTCCTGCACCACAAACTGGTGCGGGATGTGCGCATAGCTGGCGCTCACGTAGGCCTGGATTTTCTCGCGCAGGTAGCCGATGACGAAGATGAACTCCGTAACCCCTGCCTGGTGCAGCACATCAATGATGTGGCCCAGGATGGGTTTGCCCGCCACGGGTATCAGGGCCTTGGGCTGTGTGTGGGTGTAGGGGCGCAGCAGGGTGCCTGCGCCTGCTACGGGGATGATGGCTTTCATAAAACCGCAATTCAAAACTAGGCTTTTTATCGGGGCGCTGCGTAGCTTTACAGCAAACTCTTTTCGCTTATGGAACGCATCACGCTGGGCACACTCCTGCTGGGCATTTACCTGGTGCTGCGCGCGCTGGGTTCTATCTTCAACCTATCCATGGCGCTCTTCACCCTGGCCGAGGGCAGCGTGGGCGTTGCAGCAGCCCTTGCGCTGATGCAGAGCGAGGGCCACCCCCGCACCAACAACTGGGGCCTGTTTCTTACGGCGCTCTGGGTGCTCACCACGGCTGTGTTCAGCCTGCTTGCACATTTTGCGGCCGTACATACAAACGCCCTCATCTGGGTGCTGCCAATTGTGGCGGCTGCGGCGGGTGTGCTGTTACTCCTTAGCGGGCCAGCCCTCCAGCGGCAACGCACGGGCACCCGCCTGCTGGCGGCCTGGTTTATCGTGCTGGCGTTAATGCAGTTTTTTACATTCCTACGCTTTAACGGTATGGGTATAGGCACGGCGCTTCTGGGCGGAACGGCAGGCGTGTTTCTGATTTTGCGCAAGTAACGTTTTATTAATAACGCTAACGGGCCATGAAACTGGAACACGTAGGCATAGCCGTAAAAGATGCCGCCGCAGTAGGTGAGCTGTACCGTGTGCTTTTTGGAGCGGCACCCTATAAAGAAGAGCGGGTAGAACGGGAAGGCGTACGCACCATTTTTTACGATGCAGGCGGCACCAAGGTTGAGCTGCTGGAAGCCACCACGCCCGATAGCCCCATTGCCAAATTTCTGGAGAAGCGCGGCGAGGGCCTGCACCACCTGGCCTTTGCGGTGGCAGATGTAGATGCCGAAATCGTACGGCTCAAAGCCGCAGGCTTTACGCTACTGGCCGACGAAGCCAAACCCGGCGCGGATAACAAACGTATCGTGTTCTTGCACCCCAAGGGCACGCATGGCGTGCTGGTGGAGCTGTGCGGGGAAGCATGATATTTATATTTTATTTATAACTTTATTTTGAAAACTCTCCTCATTGCCAACCGCGGCGAAATCGCCCTGCGCGTGATGCGCACCGCCCGCGCCATGGGCATACGCACCGTAGCCGTGTACTCTGATGCCGATGCGCACGCACCTTTCGTGCAGTATGCCGATGCCGCCTACCGCCTGGGGCCTGCCCCCAGCCGCGAGAGCTACCTGCTCGCCGATAAAATTCTGGCCGTGGCGAAAGAGGCCGGCGCCGATGCCATACACCCGGGCTATGGCTTCCTGAGTGAGAATGCCAGCTTCGCGCGCGCCGTGCGCGCGGCGGGCATCGCCTTTGTAGGCCCCAGCCCCGAAGCCATGGAAATGATGGGTGGCAAAATCAGCGCCAAGCAAGCTGCGAAAAAATTTGGCGTGCCCTTGGTGCCTGGGCTAGACGAAGCCGTGACCGACCTCGCTGCAGCCAAACGTGTAGCTGCTGAGATAGGCTACCCCGTACTCATCAAAGCCAGCGCAGGCGGCGGCGGCAAGGGCATGCGGGTAGTGGAGAATCCTGACGAATTTGAAGAAGCCATGCAGCGCGCCAGCGGCGAGGCCCTTAGTGCCTTTGGCGATGGCAGCGTATTCATCGAGCGGTACGTGAAAGGCCCGCGCCACATTGAGGTGCAGGTGCTTGCCGATGCACACGGCAATGTGGTGTACCTGTTTGAGCGCGAGTGCAGCATACAGCGCCGCCACCAGAAGCTGGTTGAGGAAGCGCCCAGCAGTGTGCTCACCCCTGCACTGCGCAAGCAGATGGGCGAGGCCGCAGTAGCCGTATGCCGCGCCTGCGGTTATACCAATGCCGGCACCGTAGAGTTTCTGGTAGACGAGAACCTGAACTTCTACTTTCTGGAAATAAATACGCGCCTGCAGGTAGAGCATCCCGTCACCGAAATGATTACGGGGCTGGACCTGGTTCGCGAGCAGATCAATATAGCGCGTGGCGAGAAGCTCACATTTTCTCAAGAAAGCCTGCATATCAACGGCCACGCCATAGAAGTGCGCGTGTGCGCCGAAGACCCGCGCGACAACTTTTTACCGCAAACCGGCACACTGCACCTGTACTGCGAGCCCCACGGCCCTGGCATACGTGTAGACAGCGGCTTTACCGAAGGCATGGAGGTGCCCGTGCATTATGACAGCATGCTGGCCAAACTCATCGTGCATGCGCCCACACGCGCCGAGGCGATAGAAAAAATGAAGCTGGCCATAGACAACTACCTGATAAGCGGCGTAGAAACCACGCTGGACTTCTGCCGTTTTGTCCTGGAACACGCGGCCTTTACCAGCGGGCAGTTCACCACGCATTTTGTGGCGCAGTACTACACGCCTGAAAAGCTGCACCGCCCTGCCACCGATGCTGAACTGCGCGCCGCAGCCCTCGTAGCTGAAGCCGCAATGCAACAGCTTTCCGGCCCTGCTGAGGGCCGCATACCGCAGTTAGGCAATGGCCACCGCCACACCCAGATGAGCCCCTGGCGCAGCCACCGGAGCTAAACTTCTGGTGAGTCATGCCGAAAGCGTTTTGGCATCTCCAAAAACCAGCATGCCTCATTCCCGCGAAAGCGGGAATCTGCCTTAGCAAAGTGCTTTATGCGTCAGTTCATTTACAGCTAAAAAATCCATTTCAATTGCCGTATTTTTGATGCGCAAACAAACGCCTTGCAGCACATCCTCATCATTCAAACCGCCTTCATCGGCGACGTCGTGCTGGCACTGCCTATAGCGCAGCGCCTGCGTGCCGTGTATCCGCAAGCTGAGATTCACTTCGCCGTGCGCAAAGGCAACGAGGGCCTGCTGGCAAACCACCCCGCCATAGACCATATCCACATCTGGAACAAGCAGCAGCACAAAACCCGCAACCTCCTCGCGTTGATTCGTGACTTGCGCAAAGTAAAATTTGACCTGGTGATAAATGTGCAGCGCTACTTCAGCACGGGCTTCATCACTGCCTGCTTGCGGGCGGATGTGAAAGTAGGCTTCAGCGCCAACCCGCTCAGTGCCCTTTACACAAGAAAGCACCTGCACTATGTAGGCCGCGCCAATGACGAAACCTACCCGCATGAAGTGGACCGCAACCTGAGCCTGCTCACAGGCTTTGCCAATACCACGCGCGAGCTGCCGCGCCTATACCCCAGCGCCAAAGACCACGAGCGCGCACTGGTAGCCAGCGGCGGCGGCAAGTATTATGTAGTAGCGCCTGCCAGCGTATGGTTCACCAAGCAGTGGCCCGAGAGCAAATGGGCTGAGCTACTGCAACTGCTACCCGCAGATAGACAGGTTTTCTTAGTAGGTGCGCGAGGCGACCATGCCTTGTGCGCCAGCCTGGCGGCTACCCGAGCTGGCGTTACCAACCTTGCCGGCGAACTCAGCTTCCTGGAAACTGCCGCCCTCATGCAGAAAGCCGCACGCACCTTTGCCAACGACAGCGCCCCGCTTCACTTCGCTACAGCAGTGGGCTGCCCCACGACGGCTGTATTCCTGAACACCGTGCCGCAGTTTGGCTTCGGGCCGCTGGCACCCGGCAGCACGGTGGCCGAAGTTAGCGGCCTGCCCTGCCGCCCCTGTAGCCTGCACGGGCTAAAAACCTGCCCCCAAGGGCATTTCAAATGCGCGCTGGAACTGGCCCCTGCTACTGTGGCTGCTCACGGGTAACCAAGCAACGCTAGCGCGTCCACACACTGGTGCGGCCGAATAGCGAGACACCGATGTAACCGCGTACCTCCAGCTTGCCTGGCGCTACCAGTGTAAGGGTGCAGCTGTAATCGTTGCCATTTTCGGGATCATAAATTTTTCCATTGTGCCATACATTGGCTGCATCATGGCTGAAATCGCGGAGCACAAAAAGGCCCACGACAGGGCGTGTGCGCAGGGCTTCGTCAGGATTGTTCCGGTCTACTTTAGGCGTTCCGCTCTCGTTGTTCGGTTCGCGCAGCCAGATGATTTTGCCCACGAACAGGCCTTGTTTGGTTTTGAAAACGCGCACACGGCCTTTGCCATTTTCAGTAAGCCAGTCTCCCAGTATTGCATCACCTTCTTTTGTAGCCGCAGGGGCAGCGTTGGAGGGCTGCCCAAAGGCAAGGGTGGTAAGTAGACAAATAAAAAGGGCTGACTGTGCTACCAGACGGCCAGCCTTTTTGAAAGAACTATAGCTGTTTACGCGCATAAGCATTTTAAGGAATACGATAAAAGTAAAAAGCAATTGATAAACCGAAACAATTCCATTCAGAATTTAAAGATGGCTAACTAAATCAGCTGTTTGTTCAATTGTTAGATTGGATGCGGAAACACATATTATGAAAAATAGTTACATATTTTCATGCATTGCATTTTTCTGCTTTGCATGCTGCGCAGGCAGCGCCCACGGGCAGGTGCCCACCCAAACGCCCCCAGCGCAAGAAAGCCAATACGACATCGTGGTAGAAGACAGCAGCCTGTACCAAACAGATTACAGCAAAGACACTACGCAGAATGTGTATAAGGCAAAGAAGTACGCCACCAATAAGGTGCAAGGCCTAAGCCCCAACAAGCTTATCACGTTGGGTTATGACTACCAGGGCGCCTTTGATATACGCAGCACTGACGATGGCAGCATCGGGGTAGGGAACAATGCTGGCCGTGTAAGCGCAAACCATGGCCTACGGCTGGCGGCCAACTTCCCTATCGTGTCTCGCAATAGTATCACTGTGAACCTGGCGGTGAACTATAGCGAAAGCCGCTACAATTTTACCGACCGCGGCACGCCCGAATACGCGCTCTACAGAAACCTGGGAGATAACGGCCTGCGCAGCACTGCACTTAGCCTGCAAATCTTCAAGCCGCTTAACGAGAAACACTTCATACTGGGGCAAGCAGGTGCCGAGCTTAACGGCGACTATAGCTTAAACACATTGCCCACCCTGCGTTACCTAAAGCCCAGCGGCATCCTCGCCTTTGGCTGGAAACGGAACGACCGCTCCATGATCGCCCTCGGCGCAGGTTATGTGTGGCGCGGCGGGGGCCCGCTGCTCCTGCCGATACTGCTATGGAACCATACCTTTAACCGCAAGTGGGGCCTAGAAATGCTACTGCCCGCCCGTGCGCATGTGCGCTACAACTGGAGCCCACGCACCCTCACGCTGGCTGGCTTTGAGCTGGAGGGCGGCAGCTATGTGGTACGCTTTGACAGCAGCCCATACAATGCAGCGCTGGCACAGTTCACCAACCTGGAGCTGCGCAAAAGCGAGCTACGCTTCCGGCTGGTGCTGGAGCGCGAGATCCATAGCTTTATATGGTTTAGTGTTCAGGCAGGCTGGCGGTACAACTTCCAGTTTAATGTGGCGGAAAGCGCATCGGCACCAAATGCCAATACTTTGATTACGCGCAGCGGCCAAAACATAATTAGCAACTCGCTGATGAATCCGTTCTATGTGAATATAAACCTGCACCTCGTATCGTTTTAGGGTCCATTGAGCGGGGTGGCGGGCCTGCCCCCAGGGCCACTTCAAATGCGCGCCAGAACTGGCCCCAGCAGCCGTGGTGAGCACAGAATAGCAGATACAAACAGCATTTTTACTGCTATTGCGGTTGTGTATAACCAAAAAACTCCGATATTTGCAGCCCGTAAAAGATATACAACCCAATGGCCAATACCGAAAGCGCCAAAAAACGCACCCGTCAAAACGCCAAGCGCCGCCTGGCAAACCGCTACAAAGTGGTTACCGTGCGCAACATGATCAAGCGCCTGCTCAAAACCACCGAAAAGGTGGAAGCCGAAAAAATGTTCCCTGAAGTGGAGAGCAAGCTGGACCGCCTGGCCAAGCACCGCATCATTCACCGCAACAACGCCGCCAACCACAAAAGCCGCCTGCGCAGCTTTGTGAACAAGCTCGGCGCCGTTGCCGCCAAATAACACGTTGCGGCACCCGCCGCACACAGCCCGCACCGCAGTGGAGCCTACCCTGCCGAACGCACTGCCAGAAACCCTGGAAACCGAACACCCCGCCCGCCGCCTGATTCAGCGCGGCGGTTTTGCTGTTACAGATGGCGAGCTACTATCGTTGCTCATCGCAGAAGGCAAGTCCGAAGACATCACACACGCCCGTGCCCTCATGCTGAAAGCAGGCACGCTGCACCAGCTGGCCCGCCTGAGTTACCATGAGCTAGCGCAGCACAAAGGCGTTACGCCGATAGGCGCGGTGCGTGTGCTAGCAGCCTGGGAGCTGGCCCGCCGCCGAGACCTGGCCCAGCACCGCGAAATCAACCTAAGCGAGCCCGCCAGTGTAGCCGCCTACGTGCGCCCCCGCCTCATAGACCTGCCGCATGAAGCCTTTTTTGTGTTGTACCTGAACCGGCAGGGCGTGCTCGTGCATGAGCAGGTGCACAGCACAGGCGGCGTAAGTGCTACCACCATTGACCCCAAAACCGTTTTTAAGGAAGCCTTACTACACCTGGCTTCGGGCCTCATCGTGTGCCACAACCACCCCAGCGGCAGCCTGGAGCCCAGCACCGAAGACCACGCCATTACGCGTAAGTTGAGCGAGGGCGCCCGCCTGCTTGACATGCAGCTGCTCGATCACCTCATCGTATCTTACAAAGGCTATTATTCGTTCGCGAACGAGAAGCAGCTATAGCAATACACCTATGGCCAAAGCCACACCCACCAAGCCCAACGTTAAGCCTAATAAGGGGCCCAAAGTAAAAAGCGACAAGCGCACGGCCCCCGCCGTGCAGAACCGGCAGGCGGGCTACAACTACAGCTTCGGCGACCGGTATGTGGCGGGTATTATGCTCACCGGCCCTGAGGTAAAAAGTGTGCGGGCAGGCAAGGTGCAGTTAGTAGATGCGTATTGCGCGTTTCACGGCACGGGCATACACCACGGCCTGTATGTGCTGGGCATGCAGATAAGCCCCTACACCGAGGGCAGCTACAACAACCTGCCTGACAAACGGCCCCGCAAGCTGCTGCTGAATAAAACCGAACTGAAGAAACTGCAAACGGCCCTGCAAGACAAAGGCACCACGGTAGTGCCCACGCGGCTCTTTTTTAACGACCGCAACCTGGCCAAGCTTGACATCGCTGTAGCCAAAGGCAAGAAAACGCACGACAAACGCGACACGATAAAAGCCCGCGATACCGACCGTGCCATGCGACGCGGTGAGGACTAGAAATAAAGAATACCCAAAGACAAATTCAATACAGCCAATACACCATCTCCTACAAAAATGAAAAGCATAGGCCCGTTTAGTACCGACCAGTGATGTTGCCGCTTCATGTACTCACGCCACGCTATCGGTGCGTTGAACCCAAACTGACTTCCATGTGCCAAGCCAAACACAAGAAGTAAATAGGCCCTTGCTTCAAATACAGAAATGCGGGTTGCTGCCAGAATAGCCAATACCGAAAACGCAAGGTTCATGCCACCGAGAAATTTGAGGGAGTATGCGACCCGTGTAAAACTGGCATCCGTTTGAACTGATTTTGGCAATATCAACTCAGCCGCTCGTGAAGATCGGATACCGAAAAGCCAGAATCCTGCACCGAACCAGCAGGCATTGGCCAGCATTAACAGGAAGAAAAATGTTTCCATTGCAGGGTATAGCTTTTGCGCAAGCAGCGCAAAAGTAGCATTTACTACATGGGATGCCAGCGTAATTTAAGCGACACATGAACCGCTGCTTGTAGAATAAGAAGGAAGTTTCGCGCGAAAGGGGTTCACGATAAGTATTCGCCCACTTGCACGTATGTTACCATCTGCTAGCTTTGGCATCGGGCTGGTGCTAAGCCAGTTCTACCATCACCTACCGAAACCATGTCAACCGAGCTAACGAATACCCCGGGCCACAGCAGCGCGGGTAAAAAAATCACGACCAAGCGCCTGCACACCATGAAGGAGCGCGGTGAGAAAATCAGCATGCTCACCGCCTACGACTACAGCATGGCGCGCATCCTGGACGATGCGGGGCTCGACGTACTGCTGGTAGGCGACAGCGCCAGCAACGTTATCGCAGGGCATGAAACCACCCTGCCCATCACGCTAGACCAGATGATATTCCTCTCGGGGGCTGTGGTGCGGGCAGTAAAGCGCGCACTGGTGGTGTGCGACCTGCCCTTTGGCAGCTACCAGGGCGACAGCAAGAGCGCCCTGCACAGCGCCATACGCGTAATGAAAGAGAGTGGTGCACATGCCGTAAAGCTTGAAGGGGGCGTGTTTGTAATCGAGAGCGTAAAGCGCATCATCAGCGCGGGCATACCGGTGATGGGGCACCTGGGCCTTACCCCGCAGAGCATCTACAAGTTTGGTAGCTATGTGGTGCGCGCTACCGAGGAGGACGAAGCCAACCAACTGCTCACCGATGCCAAACTGCTGCAGGATGCCGGCTGCTTTGCCATCGTGCTGGAAAAAATACCCGCACCCCTGGCACAGAAAGTAACGCAGATGTTGGAGATACCCACCATTGGCATTGGGGCTGGGCAGCACTGCGATGGGCAGGTGCTGGTAACACATGACATGCTGGGCGTGAACGAGGAGTTCAGCCCGCGCTTCTTGCGCCGCTATGCCCACCTGCACAGCGTAATGCTGGAGGCATTTAAGCAATACGACCGCGACGTGAAGAGCGGCAGCTTCCCCAGTGCAGAAGAGAGCTATTAAGATAATCATATACATATTTTATTAAAATATACATGTAACCTTAAACTCAAAAACTGTTCTCTAAAACATATCCATCAAAAACATTGGGCTAGTTTCAACCAACTAGCCCAACAAAATTGAGTGGTCAGCCTTGTGTTACTTTCTGATTTGAATTCTTTCATTAAACAACCTTCCATCTATGCTAATCTGCAAGAGGTAAACACCATCGACCAAATCACTACAAAGGAGCTTGCCACATGATTCTTTTAAGAAATGTACAGACCTTACAGTTTCACCATTCAAACTAATGATTGAAACTTTTGCTATACTATAATCCTTTAAGAAATCAACTGCTATTTCATTTGAAGCAGGGGAAGGGTAGTAACTGTAAAACCCTTTATTGCTATTATTTGTGTTAGCAATTGTTGTAGAGTCAACTGATATGGATGGATTTACAACAATAGACCTCGGACATTGGGCCAATGGTTTTACATACAACTCCGTTTCAGATAAATTTGAAGTGCCGCAGCCATTTATTGCCTGGGCTTGTAAATTGTAGTAGCCGGATTGTAACCCTGCTAACAAAAGGTATTCTGGAGTTAAAGCATATCGCCAATCTCGAACAATAGAACCGTTGGATCTAATAAGTCGCCATCTGTACTGATAAGTATTATCAACTGGCAGTACGAAGAATTGATTATTGGTGGTGCCACAAATAGCATAGTCACCTTGAATCTCAGATATTGCACCAGGATGGCTGTAACTCTGTGTGATTTGTTTGGAGAGAGTTGATGTAGTTCCATCAAGGCACCTGACGGCTAGGGCTAAGGAAGCTGTCGACCCAGTGGGCAAGACCCCTCCTTGAAGTTGTATAGTCGGGGAAGTTGTGGATGAAGTTGTGCTAAAGCCGGGAGGAATATTCCACAAGTAACTAGTTGATCTTAAGCTAGTTGCCGAGTATTGTTGCTGTCCACTACAATAAACAATACTATTACCCCCAATAGTTGATGGAGTACCTACATCAACATTTATGGCATACTGAACGTCATTAATGCAATCGAGCACATTACACCAAATACACGCAGTCATTGAGTAACTTATTCTCCCTTTATTCTCAACTCCTGTCCATCTAACTGTTACCTCTTAGGTAAGCTCATTTCCCCCATCAAGAGAAGTCACACCCCCGTACTGTACTATTTCACCACCATAAAGCGACCAGCCAGAGTTAGCACAAATTATTCTAATCGACCCGCCATCCGCATACACTCTATATTTATATGTCAAATTAGGGCATACAGCATCTGGGCCGGTGATAGAAACAGTTTGGCAGTTAACTGTTCTGAAAAAAACAAAGCAAAGGATAACTAAAATTATGCTTTTGCAGGGGGGGAGAGGGGTCATATACGAAGAGGTTAATTCGTGTTTATGTTAATGGTGAAATTACAAGCCTCTACCCACAAAAGCAAAACAAACCACGAGGTTATTAGTCTGATATCGCCAGTATTTTCTACCAAGGGTTCCGTATATTTGTTGTTATCGTGTTGTCAATTAAAAAGTGGGTGTGTATTGCTTGAAGCCATTAAGCAATACGACCGCGACGTGAAGAGCGGTAGCTTCCCGAGTGCAGAAGAGAGCTATTAAGGGTACCATGAAATTCTTAACATATTCTTTTACCGTTCGCTACCCTGTTACAGCGCCAGGCACTGGCATAGATGCGTTACGCGGGCTGCCTGAGGTAGCAGGCGAACATGTAGCTATGCAGGTAGGCAAAGACAACAATACATTTGAAGCTTATGAGAAATTCAGGCTCTTGCCCTCATCCCTTCAGATGTACCACCTGCACGCCAGCCTCTCACAGGCAGAAGGTCTAGTTAATCTGAAGGCGTATGTGCGGCCTTCCCTCAGAAAAGTGGTCAGCTTTGGGGTATGGTTGGCGCTCGTTACATTCTTGCTGGGTGCGATGGCCTCTCCCCAGCGCATTGCTTTCATTGGGGTGGCAGTAGTTGCTGTTCTGTGGGTTGAGGCGAGGATGCTGAAGCGTGCCACGCAGCTTTGGGAACATGCGGTGCACAAAGCCCTGTGGCTGCAAGGCATACAGGTGCTTAGCTGAATTCATTACACCTTTATACGTAGGATTAGCGTACATTTGTTATCATTGCCTTAACACCCACACAACGGGCGCTTTATGCTGGGGATACAATTTTGTAAACAGGAAAAGAGGTGTATATCAGCCTGTTACCCCTGTCATGTTAGCCGCAGTGCGCCCCGCATACCCGCCCCGAACGCTGTACGACCATATGCAACCCTATAAAGTGCTGGTGGTAGATGACGAACCCGATATCGTCGATATGATTGAGTACAATCTGAAGAACGAAGGATATGAGGTGATGACTGCCGGAGATGGCGAGCTGGCCCTTAAAATGGCCAAAGACACCATGCCAGACCTGGTGCTGCTGGACATCATGATGCCGCGCATGGATGGGGTAGAAACCTGCCGCCGCCTGCGCGAAATGCCCGAAACCAAGAATTCATGCATCATTTTTCTTACTGCCCGTGCAGAAGAATACAGCGAGATAGCTGGTTTTGATGCTGGTGCTGACGACTACATTACCAAGCCCGTTCGCCCGCGTGTGCTGGTGAGCCGTGTTAAGGCCGTGTTGCGCCGAAACATGGAGAATGCCACCACCCCTGCTGAAACGCTCAAGATAGCCGACTTGGAAATCGTGAAAGATGAGCATGTGGTGTACCAGCGCGGTGCGCCCATCACGCTGCCCAAGAAGGAGTTTGAGTTGCTCTACTTCCTGGCCAGCCGCCCGGGCAAGGTATTCAGCCGAGAAGTATTGCTGGAAAAAATATGGGGCACTGACGTTTACGTAGTAGCCCGCACCATAGATGTGCACGTGCGCAAGCTGCGCGAGAAGCTTGGAGAGACCTACATTCAAACTATCAAGGGTGTGGGTTATAAATTTGCGGGCTAGCGGCAACCTTCGGTACCGCAATTTTCTACAGCCTTTCTTTATTTTACCTCACGTATGCCGCGCTGGGGCCTGAAGCCCAACCTACTCTCGCTGGTAGCAGCCGCACTGGCCGTGCTACTGCTGCTGCCCTTTGAGCTGCTGGTAAATGCTGGTCGCTACTCTGTTGGGCTCGAGCTGGTCGTCATTTTCATCTTGGCCTTCTTCATTTTTCGGCTGCTGCTGGAGGTGATGGTGTACCGAAGGCTACGCGTGATTCAGAACAAGATACGGGAGACCATGAAAAAGCGCCTCTTGGCGCCCGACACCCTCACGGATCTGCGGCGAGACCCCATCGGCAGCATAGAGCGTGATGCGGAGGAACTTATAGCCCACAACACCGCCGAACTGGCGAACCTGAAAGAGTTGGAGCACTTTCGGCGAGAGTTCATTGGCGATGTATCACATGAACTAAAAACACCGCTCTTTGCCATTCAGGGTTTTCTGGAAACGCTCATTGATGGCGCACTGGAAGACCAGAAGGTAAACCGAAAGTTTCTGAAGCAGGCGCTGAAGAATGTGCTGCGCCTTAACAGCCTGGTTCAGGACCTACTGGTGATATCGCAGCTTGATGCTGGCGAACTGCAAATGAAACCTGAAGAGTTTCGCATACACGAGCTGGCGCTGGACGTGCTGGACCTGCTGGACTACAAACTCACGGAACGTGACCGCAGCGTGCAGGTGGTGATAGACAGCCACGGAAACGAAAGCCAGCGCGTGGTAGCAGACAAGGAGCGCATACGCCAGGTGCTGTTCAACTTGATAGATAACGCGATAAGCTATGGCAAGCCAGACGGAACTGTGAAGGTGAATATAACACCTGAAAACGGCAAAATTAGGGTAGCTGTGATAGACCAGGGCGCAGGCATAGCAGATGAACACCTACCCCATATTTTTAACCGCTTCTACCGCATTGAGAAAAGCCGAAGCCGCGGTGGCCTGGGCGGCACGGGCCTTGGCCTGGCAATAGTAAAGAAGCTGGTGCAGGCACACGGTGAAGACATCTGGGTGCGCAGCGTGGTGGGGCAGGGCAGCACATTTGAGTTTACACTGCCACGGTTGTAGTTGTTTTATTTTACGATTATCTGCTGTAATTTAAAGTGGGGTATGGGATTCAATTTTGATGTAAGGGCGCTATGGCCAACTTGCAAACTATTCAGGTATATATTGGTGGGTACCAGTATCTTGTTTATTGCAAGCGGTGTGCACGCGCAGATGCCATCTCAGCAGATGCAAGCCGCAAGCCAGTATGATACGATTCAAAGTACAGACAGCCTACTAAACCTGCTACCCGAAACGATGGGTGAAAAGCGGATATGGCTTCTAAACCGGCTGGCGCACTTTTACCAGGATACTCGACTCAAAAACCGTGACCTTGCGAAGAGTATAGCCTATCGAGAGCAGGCCATAAAGCTGGCTGACGATTTGGGCAGTGCGTATGCCAGTGCCAAGCTCAGGGCCAAGTTCGCAGGTTTCTATGTGAGTATTAACAATTACCGGCTCGGTGCATATTATGCGCTCGAGGCGCAAAAGCGTATGCGCGGCGTAGTGCCTGAAACCGAGCAGATAGAATTTCACCATAACGTACTTTCTTTTATGTATTACGAAACGGGTAGGTATCGTGATGTAATACAGGTAGAAGAGAAGGTGCTGAAGTTGATGACTGGCAAAACAAACCAAGGGCTGAAGGGACTGGTGTACCTGCACCTGGGCAATGCATATGATCATTTGCAGGTGCATGACTCTGCCCGCTATTATTTTAAACAAGCAGACGAGGCTTTTCAGGCATTGCGCGATACCACCGGTCTGGCTACTATTCGGGTAAACCTGGGGGAGCTGGCGCTGGAAGAGAGGAATTGGCCTGCGGCAGAATCGCTATTTACGGTAGGCATCAAGTATGCCCAGCAGGAGCGTAACCCTTCTATAGAATCAGATGCGCTGTCTAACCTAGTGGCCATATCACTGCATAAGCATAACATACCCCATGCATTACAGCTGGCGCAGCGGGCGATGCAAACCGGGGTGGCAGGCGGGGTGGCTTCTGATGTAATGGATGCCGAACTGGCGCTGCACGACACTTATCTGACATTAGACGATTATGCGAATGCGTACAAACACTATCGTCGCTACAAAGCATTGGCTGATAGTGCCCGCAAGGACATACTGACATACCAATTACAAGAGGCCGACTTGCAGGTACGGCTGAATGAGAATGAGAAGCAGCTAACGCAACTTGAGCAGCAAACACAAAGTAGAATAGCTACCACCATAGTTATCTCACTTCTGGTTATCGGCGCGGTGCTAATAGTGGTGTACCAAAGCCGGCTCAAGGAAAGGCACGCTACAAACCAAAAACTGGAGCAAAGCCATGCGGAAGTTGAGGCTGCAATAACTGAGCTAAAGCAAGCCCAACAACAACTCATCATAACAGAAAAAATGGCGGCACTGGGCGGGCTGGTAAATAACATTGCGCATGAAATCAATACGCCGATTGGTGCCATTTTGGGTTCGGCGCATACCCTGGAGAGTACCTCGTTTGAGATTGAGCAGAAATACGATGCTTTTATATGTAGCCTCTCTCCGGCCGACTTTCACTTTTTTCAAGAATTGCGTGCCGCGGGTAACCTTCAGCGCATAAATACCCTGCCACCGCGCCAGCAGCGGCTAGTGCGTAAAGAGATGGCAGATCAACTCAAGGCTATTGGCCGTGACGATGCTGAAAAGCTAGCAGGAGAAATAACGGCAGCAGGGCTTGTGTACCTGGATATGCTCAAACCCCACTTGGGCAAGCCCCGTCTGCATGAGATGTTGCACCATGCAGGGCTATTTTACAGCATGCATGTGGGCATTTACAACAGCGTGGTAGCTGCAGAGCAGACTAGAAAAGTAGTATCAAGTTTGCGGCTGATTCAAGGCGAGCATACAACAAAGCGCAGTTCGTTCTACGTCAAAGAAACCTTAGAAGCAGCCCTGAAGCCCTACAGAGAAAACGGAAACCTAGGACTAAGACTTACTGAGGTGATCGAGCACGATTTGCAGCTCTACGGTGACCCTGTGGAGATACACACGGTCTGGATGAACCTGCTGCAAAACGCTGTGCAAGCAATCGAAAGCAAGGGTCACATTCACGTAGAAACAGCTATGCGTGGTGATTATTTTGAGGTTTCGATTACTGACGATGGCCACGGCATAAAGCCTGCGCACACGCCCCGTGTATTCGAACCCTTCTTCACTACCAAAAGTGACGGCCAGGGAGCCGGGCTGGGCTTATATGTATCTAAGCGAATTGTGGAGCGGCATGGTGGTAGTATTGGTGTTACGGCAGAGCCAGGCAGGACCCGGTTCTGGGTGCGCTTCCCACAAGACAACCCAACCACAAATGAAAATGCCTGAGTGGGTTTACTCAGGCATTTATAAAGTATAAGGATTTTGTGCTTTAGGCGTGCTTCGCAGCCTCGCGGTTGCGCAGCGTGTGTATGTTGTTGCTTTCTTTGAAGTTGTACACCTCACCATAGTTCGGGTTGCGAAACTGCTTCAGCCAGTCCAGCCGCTCTTTCAGCTGGCTCTTGTCAAACACCAATCGGTCTTTAGCATAAATGGCATCTTGCCGATTGCTAAAGTTCAGGTCGTATTCTTTGCTCATCACGATGGCTTCCTCGGGGCATACTTCTTCGCAGAGGCCGCAGTAGATGCAGCGGAGCATGTCAATTTCAAAAGTGGCGGGGTAGCGCTCCTTGATGTCGTTCCCCATTTCTGCGCCCTGCATGCTGATGGCGAAGGGGGGGCATACGCGTGCGCACAGGCCGCAGGCCACACAGCGCTCTTTGCCGTTCTCAGCTACCAGCACGGGCCTGCCACGAAACTCGCTGCCCAGCACCACCTTTTCTTCGGGGTACTGCACCGTTTGCCGCTTGCGAAACATGTGCCAGAAGGTGAAGGCCATGCCTTTAAAGATTACCCAGAAATAGCTCTGCTCAAGCCAGTTTAGCTTGCGCTCGTTCGGTTTGGCGGTGATGATGCCCATAGCGTAGTGTGCCTTATAAAGCCTGTATGTTGCTGTGTACAAAGTAAAGAAAGAAGGGCATACGCCTTACGCGCCCTGACCGGCAAAAAAGCATGGATTCAATATAGATTTAAGCATCTGCTACCCCTTGCTAGGTAGTAAAGGGGCATACTGGCGATGCCAAAACGGCTTTTATGTAGCTTGCTGAGCAATCGGTTTGCGCTGAAAAGCATTCACAGCACTCACCCAAAGAAATGTCTGGCAAAGTTTACCGTTTCGACCTCATCACTACCATACTCATGGACATGGACGGCGTGCTCACTGACGGCCGCGTGATTACGCTGGAAACGGGTGAGCACCTGCGCTACCTGAGCAGCAAGGATGCCTACGCCATACAGCATGCCGTGAAGGCGGGCTACCGGCTGGCGCTGCTCAGCGGCGGCCACAGCGTGGGCATAGAGAAGCGCATGCACAGCCTGGGCGTGACGGATGTATTTATGCGCGTGCCGAACAAGCTGCAGGTGTATGAAGAATACAAACTGACCCACAACCTGACGGATGAACAGGTGCTGTACATTGGCGATGACATGCCGGACTATGAGGTGATGCAGGCCGCAGGCATAGGCTGCGCGCCGGCGGATGCCGCTGCGGACATATTGGAAGTGGCGGACTACATTACGCAGGCGCACGGTGGGCAGGGCGCCGTGCGCGAGGTGATAGAGAAGCTGATGAAAGTACAGGACATCTGGTTTAATCCAGATACGTTTGTGTGGTGAAAGTAACCAGATAATTTTATCTGAATTTGTGTGTGGGATTGCGAGTGTACGTGCGGTTTTGTAACTATGCCTACTATGAAAAGAGTACTACGCTTGTTATTTGTTCTTACGGTTGTTGCAATTGGGTGTCGCCGCGATACACAAGACCCCACAGCAGATGAGGCCAGCCAGCTTACTGCCGCGCAGATGCAGTCTGTACAGAGCTGGGTAGCGGGTGCTGCCAGTAAGCAGGGCGATACAGAACGTGCACGGCGTGACTCTGTAGCTAAGCTTTTGCAGTGGAACAAACACAAAGTATTACAGTTAAAAGATGGCCGGCTGATGCTGAGCGTGCCACTGCTGGGTGAAACAGACGGGGTTATTGCCACACGGGCCATTTTTAAGCTGAATAAGAAAGAGGGCACGGTGAGCTCGGCTCGGTTAGCCCGGATACAGACGGGGGGTAACGTGGAGCGGGCGCTCAGGCAGTACTATAACCATGACATGAAAGGGCTTTCAGGCGATGTAGAAGTAACAGAGCACACATTGTCGAACCGGCTTGCGACGGGTGCAAGCTATCAGAACGGGAAACTTAGGAAATGGGGACGGATTACCGAGCAAACTGCTACAGCTGCTGGGTTAAAGATGGGTTTTGACCCAACACCTATGGGAACAAATGGTGATTGCACGCATTACTTTTATGTTGTTTCGGTAACGTATGAAGATGGAACGAGCTATGTGATTGGCTCCTATTATTTATATAGTATTTGTTTTGATGGCGGAGGCGATGGCGGGGGTGGGGGCACAGGTGGCGGAGGTGAAGGGCAGGTTATAGCGAATGAAGCGGACCCTCGCAAAATACACACCCCAGAAGTGATGCAGGACAAATGTGCTGCATTGGATTATATCATGCTAAAGAGCCATCTTGGAGCACCCGACTTCAAAGATGTCGAAACAGTCATGTGGATTACAGATAGAGGTATTATAGTGGTACCAAATACCAATAATACTGACATTTATTCAAATGCGCTTGAAGGGCTAGGAACCATAACTGTTGGAGGCGAGCTATACATAACCATACCAGGAAGTGATGAAACATACAGAGCGCTTGCATTTGTGCATACACATCCAAAAACTACCGGGTTCCCAGGTTTTGCAAGTGATACAGATTGTAACACCTATCAAGAGATGATAAATCGTGGTTTTAATGTACCAATTTACATTCTGGATGACGAGGCAGGGGGCGGTATATTTAGCGTAAACCCAACTGGCTCAAATGGGGGCTGTACATCTAATAAAAAAGCTGACTATAATAATAAGTGTAGTGCCTTATAATCTGATAAATAATATGAACTTGTTTGTGAAAATCTTTCTAATATTATGTATACCTTTTTGGTTGTTTGGTCAGCCAACCAATTCAAATATGGAATTAAGGTTAGATTTTATTGGTTCTAATCTAAAGAAGTTATTACAAAATTATATAGAAGAAAATCATATTGTAGATAGTGCTGCGGTTGTAGTAGTTTTTTATGGCCGCAAAGCGGATTCCAGCTTTGTAGTTATGTGGCCAATATGTTCTGCTACTTTTTTTACAGAAAATATACCTGTTGCATACACCTTTCTAGAAACGCCCATACTAAGAGGCAAGTATTTAATCTGTTTTTTCGATGAAAATTCGATGAGATATTTGACAGCATCACAGTCTTATAAACGTGATTTTTATACGGCATTAAATACAAAAAAACGTGGACAGGGCTTTGAAAAACTGCTCAAAGGGGACAAGCCCCCTTTGGATATGTGCTCGCATGATGGGGCTGTTTGGAAGATTATGGTTTCTGATAGTTTGGAAAAAGCATATCCTGGCACGCCAAGGGCATTATTTCTTAATAAAAGTGGTAACTACCGATTTTGGAAAAATCAGGTGTTATCGCATTTTGAGTCTCCAAGTAAAATAAGGCCTTGAAATTTTTTAATAACCAATAGTGCAATTTGAATAGCTTTAGAACTTCAGGCAGAAGAATGAAAGGTGGAAAGCTCAATGAAAAAAACCCAAAGGAGATATTACTAGCAAATGCGAAAACCTAGTCACAAAAGATTAAGATTCATGAAGCTACTTACCTTGATTATTGCCATAACATTAATAGCACCCGTTTGTAAAGCACAGACGGGTAATACTATACTGATAACACCCAGCCTAAATCATCAGATTGCTGATTACATTGAAGAGTATCATTTACGCGAAGACTCTCTTATTGTAATTGTTGTCTATCACACTACAATTAATGATTCCAATTTAGTGTTTATAGCGGGTGGGCTTTGTGCTGATTTTTTCCAGCGGCGCATACCTTTTTCCTATTACATACTTGAAACATCTTTTTTTAAGGGCAAGTACCTGGTTTGCATTTATAATGACTGGTATAAGTATGTTAAGCCAACCAAGGAGTTCGCCGCTAGCTTTTATTCTACACTCAGCAGTAAAATTGTAGACCCTCAATACAAACTGCTACCAGCGGAAGGCAAAATGTTAAGTGGCTGTGAGTCTTCCGTGCCTATATGGAAGCTTTGGATAGGAAAAAAGAGTGCTACTACGGCTTACATTGAAGGAAGGTTTTATGTAAAAGATAAACAAGTAAGAAACGCCTACCTTATGAAGTATGGTGGTTATAATTTTTTCTTTCAGTAGGTAGGATTGAGCGTTTAGGTCAATGATCCCTAGTTTTACATATCACAGCGATATCTATTTGATCAGAGGAGTATATTTTGAAGCCCCAGCCGACCCAGAAAAAGCCCTAACGCGAGAAAGCTAACATATTCAAACGCTTATTAATCAGGCTTTCTTAAAGTGGTAACGAAAGTGTATAAGTCGAAACAAACACAGTTTAAGAACCCGTATTTTTGTTTCTGTTTCGTTTTAGTATGGCTAAGCCTAATGTTATCTACTATTGATGGCTTTGGCCAAACTGTTAGCTCAGGAAGAGACCTTAGGTCGTGTGCCCCTATTCTTGATTCCGTATTTTCCGACAGCCTCAAGTCCTTGATTCGGGTGACGGCTGATGAAAAATTGACGGATTTAAGGTATCCATATTCTGAGCGCTTTAAAGTAATACATGATTGGACCTATTATAATAACAACTCCAAAATATATAGACACCTATCGAGCAAAGGTGTCTATGCATACCAAGAGACTGTGATACTAATTGCTTTCAAGAGATATCTAAACAAAGAAGCCATCGATGAAAAGAAATTATTGATGCCTTACCAGAAAATAGAAAAGAAGTGGCTTTTACAAAGTAAGGTTAGGTATACTACGGATACTATAAAGGGAGTATATATTCCAAAAGATTTAGAAGACTGTTTTAAACAAATTGACTCTTTTCTAAATGATAGTACGAAAAAGAAGATTAAAGCAATGGCAGAAAAGGAGTTTTCATCATCAGTGCATATGGGGTTTGGCTTGGGAATTAGAAATGACTGGCAGTTATGGAGCGGCTCAAGGCTATCAAAGTACTTTAATAACATTGGGATTCAACACCCCGATGATATGTCTGGAATCATATTTAACAGCTACCACAGATACTTGACCAATAAAGACATAGAGTTAGACAAACAGGTAGCGTTTTACAAAGCTTATTGGGAGAACGCACTAAAAAGGCAATTTGAAAAGGATAAAAATGATTTTTCCATGTTTAAGATTGGTGACACAGTGTTTTATAAATACCCCTATGGCTTTACAACCTCTTCACAAAAAGATAAATACATAAAAAGGGCTTGTGTATCGAAAGGCTTAGTCATTGAAAAAAACCAAGAAAGGCTTTCCTTAAAAGTTAAGCTTTTAGAGAGTTGTGATAGCAAGGGAATTTTTTGGTACCACAATAGGAACTCCTTGGGCCTTAAAGGTATTAATCTAGGTAATAAAAATTACTCAAACAAGGGTAAGAAACTAGTTAAAAACAATCAATCTCGTGATTTCCGTTTTAGCGATTGGGGGCTCTCAATAAGCCCTCCCTATAAGAATAGATTATTAAAATAGCACCACATATTATATTATGTGCTCACGCAAGATTAGGAAAAATTGGTAGTTTAGAAGGTGTCAAGAAGTAGCACGCACACCTTCACCGGCCCAGTAGAAAAACTCACCACGGGTTTTCTGCGCATGCACTATGTGGTGATACCTGCCAACATAGCGCAGGCATTGGCACATGTGCCACGGGGGCGCGTAGTGGGTAGCGTAAATGGTATAGCATATCGCCTTGCTATACATCGGTTCAAAGAAACGGGCACGCCCTACCTCATGCTGGGCCTGCCGCTGCTGCGCGCCGCCAAAGCCAAACTGGACGACACCGTACGCATTACCATTCAGCCTGACCCGGAACCGGATGACATAGATATGCCCGAAGAACTGGTCGTGGCCCTGGCACAAGATGCTGTAGCCGAGAAGAAATTTACAGCCCTTACGCCAGGGATTCAGCGCTCGCTAGCATATTATGTAAGGAGTGCGAAAACGGAAGATACCCGCATCAAGCGCAGCCTGGAGATGCTGCGCAAAGTGGTAAACAATGAGCTGAGAGTGCAGCGCAATGCCGCCAAACGCGGAACCCTGAAAAGCTGAAAGGCGTATATTCGCGCTCGTTTTACAATCCCCCTCTTTTTGTGAAAAACCCAGCCTTACTTCTACATGCCCTCTGGGCCATTGCTTTCGGTGTATTGCTATACCTGCACCTCTCCTTCAAACGCGAAGTGGTAGAGCAGCAGCAGGCCTTGGGCAAAGCCGCCGCAGCAGGTGCAGGCATCGTGTATGTAAACTTTGATACGCTCATTACCAAGTACACCTACTACAACGACCTGAAGGGCGAGATGGAAAGCAAGCGCAGCCGCCTGGAAGCCGACCTACAGGCCCGTGCCCAGAGTTTTCAGCAAGATGTGCAGCTCTACCAGCAGCAGGGTCAAACCATGACAGACCAGCAGCGCGCGGCCACCGAGCAAAAACTGGGCGAGCGCCAGCAGGCCCTGCGTGCCTACAGCGAGCAGCAGCAAAGCAAACTGGCGGAGGAAGAAGGGCGCCGTACAGAAGAGTTTCAGAAGCGCATAGCCGCATACTTGAAAAGCCACAATACACACGGCCAGCTACAGTTTGTGCTGGCGCAGGGCCGCGGTAGCAACCTGCTCTTTGGCAACGACAGCCTCAACATTACGCGTGAAGTGCTGAACGGCCTGAACCAGGAATACGAAGCCAGCAAAAAGAAAAAATAAGACATGCTATGGCGGGCACGCAAAAGGTAACCCTGGTAGGTGCCGGCCTGGCAGGCTCGCTGCTGGCCATTTATTTAGCAAAGCGCGGCTTCGCAGTAGCAGTGTATGAGCGCAGACCTGACCCGCGCAAAGCTGGCCATGTAGGTGGCCGCAGCATAAACCTGGCACTGAGCCACCGCGGCCTGCACGCACTTGAGGCCGTAGGCCTGGCAGACGAAGCCCGAAAGCAATGCATACCCATGCGAGGACGCATGATGCACGCACCCGATGGTGCACTCACCTATGTGCCCTATGGCCGCAGCGATGATTTTTATATCAATAGCATCTCCCGCGGGGGGTTGAATAACCTGCTGCTGGATGCTGCCGAAGCTATCCCGGATGTGCGCTTGCACTTTAATCACTGTGCTACACACCTGAACCTGGCCTCTGGCGAACTGCACATGGTGAATGACGAACGTAAGGAATCGTTCACAATACAAGCCAAGCCCGTTATCGGGACAGACGGGGCTGGCAGTGCAATACGCAATGCAATGCTTGCACAGCCGGGCTTTAACTACAGCCAGCACTACCTGGAACACGGGTATAAAGAACTAATACTGCCTGCTGTCTCCGGCACAGGTGATGCACGCTTTGCACTGGAGAAACATGCCCTACACATCTGGCCCCGCGGCCAATACATGCTAATAGCCCTGCCTAACTTTGATGGCAGCTTTACCTGCACCCTATTCTTGGCACATACAGGTGACGCCAATAGCTTCCGAGCTGTAGAAAGCCCAGAAGCTATTCAGGATTTCTTCACAAAGAATTTTGCTGATGTGCCTGTACACATGCCCGACTATGTGAATGAATTCACAAAACACCCCGTAGGCCATATGGCCACCATTAAGTGCGACCCCTGGCATTTTCAGGGTACGGCCCTGCTGCTGGGCGATGCGGCACATGCCGTGGTGCCCTTTTATGGGCAGGGCATGAACTGTAGCTTTGAAGACTGCTATGAACTGGACCAGTGCATCCGTACACATGGTGATGACTGGGCTGCCGTGTTTGCTGCGTTTAGCCAATCACGTAAACCCAACGCCGATGCCATAGCAGACCTGGCCCTTGGAAATTTCATAGAAATGCGCGACCACACCGCAAATCCGGTGTTTCTGCTCAAACGCAAAGTGGAACTGCTGCTGGAGCAGCGATACCCAGAAAGGTTCAGTAGCAAATACAGCCGCGTAACGTTTACGCGTGCACCTTATGCTGAGGCGCTGCGCATTGGTACTGTGCAGGATGAAGTATTGATGAACTTCTGTAATACGTTACCGAGTATAGAAGCGCTGGATGCTGAGTTGGCGCTTAGCCAGGTAGCGGCTGCACTTGCAGCCCAGGCATAAAGTTAGGCAGCCTGTACTGCGGCCACTGCAAGCGGCAGGCGCAGTGTAAACACCGTGTTTCCAGGCTCACTGGCAACTGAGATGCTACCACCATGCAGTTCTACAATTTTCTGGGTAATTAACAGGCCCAGCCCGCTGCCCTCGCCCAGTGGCTTTGTAGTTACGAAAGGCTCCCACATACGTTCACTTACTGCTGTAGGCAGCCCTGGGCCATTGTCCGTTACCGTGATAACCACCATGTCATGCTGCGCTTCTGCAGCTATACGTAGTTCTGGTGAGGGGGTGTCTTGCAAAGCATGCAGGGCATTGTCTATTAAATGCTGCCACACCTGGCTTAGGTCGGCCTCATCCCCGCGAATATAAATCGAGGGGTCTGCGTTCAGCACAAAAACACTCAGCCGGGCCAGGGGTTGCGCATAGCGCTTCGTCGCACCCTCCAGTTGGGCACGTAGCTGCAGGGGCCTGCTATAGTCGTGCACGCCATCCCCACGGAATGCGCGCAGTGCAACCATAATCTTACTTGTTCTTCCGGCACTGGTTTCTATGCTATTCAGCCCTTCACCCAGTTGGCGTAGCTGCACTGCCAGTTGCAGCACGGGTAGGGCGTAGCTGCTTCGCAGCAGGTGCTCGCAGGTTTCAGGCACATTCTGCCCGCACTGAATGTAATACATCGCCATCTGCCCAGCCTGCTCTGTTGCTATGCCCCAGGCCTCCAGTTGGCTTTGTATTTCCTTGCGCAGGGTGCGCTCATCTTTGGTGTTCAGTGCACTGTAGTGTACACGGGTAGGCAATGAAAGCGGGTGCTGCAATGCTGTGAAAGCTTCAGGCATAAGCTCACGCACACGGGCAGGATAGCTGGCTGAAAAGGCATCGGCCAGTTTTTGCAGGTGCTGGGTGTGTGAGCGAATGGCGCTGATGGGCGTATTGATTTCATGGCTCACACTGGCAATGAGCTTGCCCAGGGCAGACAGCTTTTCTGCCAGGATAAGCTGGCTTTGCATGGCGCGCAGCTCTTCCTGCTGCTGTAGAATGGCTTCGTTCTTTTCAGCGAGTTCTTTGTTGGCGCGCACTTTCACCCAGAAGGCATAGGCCATCAGTGAGAGGCCCAGCGCGCCCGCCCCAATAATGCCCCACAGCATGCGTGCCTGAACCTCGTTCTGGCTAAGCCACATTTTTTGTTTTTCTATTTCCAGTGCACGTATCTGGTTCTCAGCATTCAGTAGCTCTATCATGCCGTTCACACGGGTACTGTCGTCTTTACCGAGCTGGTAGAGCAGCTCCTTCTGGTCAGCACCCAGGTGTTTTTGTATCAGGTAGTTCACATACGGCTTGAAGGTCTGCGATGCGAAGAATGTGTTTAGCGGTACCTGCCAGTCGCTCCCTTTTTTGAAAGCAATGGCATACCCTTTTCCCTTAATCTGAAATACATTATGCCTAACTAGACGTTTATTGTTTTTTAAGGCAAGTAAATAGACAGACATCTCTAAGTAGCCAAACATGTTTTTATTGGCGTCCAATTTTTCAACGATATCCTGCCCGCTTCCTACATATTCAATTGTAAGCTCATGCAAGTATTGCTTCTTTAGCTCAAACAACTTTTCCTCAAAAGTTGTCTTACGCATCGAAATTGCCCGTTTACCCTGAAAGATTGCCCGAAACTCAGCAGGGTTATTTGCCACAGGTATATTGTCGCTGCTTACCAGCACCTGCACGTCTGGCATGTAGGGTGTTGTGAGTCCAAATAGCTTCTTTCTATCTTCTGTTATAGAAATGGGACCGACCGTAAAGTAGCCTGGGGGTGCCTTTAGAATGTTGTCGTAATACGCTGGAAACACATTTGAGCCTTCCAGCCGCACGGTGAGCTGCACATTGTATTGTTTACGCACAAACTTTACAAACTCCCGCATCAGGTCCAGCTCGATACTGGTTGGCCCACCGGTTTCGTCTGGCGTTACATACGGGTTAACTGCAAAGTATTGCAGCGTGATGGTACCACTGCCCAGGCGCTGACACTCAGCCCAAGTAATAGGCTTATGCTGCCCCTGTAAACACAGGCAGCTTGTTATACAGAGCAGGAGTATAGGTATTAACCCAAGACGCATGGTTGGTTTAGATATACGGTGCTGCTTAAATTTGAGTTTCAGTATGACTCCGCATATTTTAAATATGAAGATATACAGAAAATGGGTTATATACTGTGCCGCAGGCGAGCTACTGGGCATTGGGTGTGCCGCAGGTGTGGCGGTGCTGCTAAACACCTACATGGGTGAGCCTGTGGCACTCTTCCAGAAGGTAGTGGTGCTGTGCACCATGGCCGCAGCAGGTGCGCTGGAGGGCACCATAACCGGGTATCTGCAGTGGCGCGTCTTAAAAACAATCTTGCCTAAACTTTCCATACAGGCATGGGTATCTGCTACTGTAGCGGTAGCAGCCATCTATTGGGTGCTGGGCATGCTCCCAAGCAACCTCATGGCTGGCATGTATACGGATGCAGCACCACAGGCAGAAATGCCAGCCTGGGTACTGCCGACTGCAGCGATTGCTTTTTTCATCGGGGGCTGTGGGTTTGGCACTGCGCAGTGGTTGGTGCTGCGTAAGCATGCTGCCAACAGCGCACATTGGGTATGGAGCAATGGCATAGGATGGACATTGGGCCTGGCAATTATGTTTGCTGCTGCCACCTGGCCCGACAGCACCACACCCATCTGGCAAATCGTGGTGAGTGGTTTGGTGGGCGGCGGCTTGGGCGGCCTTGCGGTAGGCTGGGTCACGGGTTACAGCGTGCTGCGCTTAAGGCCAATAGAATAGCTGCGGGCAATAAGCAGCAAAACTGCCCATGCCACTAGCAACAATGCCCCCTGCAGGTAGTAGCTAGGCGTACTCATCCAAGGGCCCATCCTCATGAAGTAAGCCTGCCAATTGGGGTTGGCCACATAGATATTGGGCATTATCTCATCCCAGTATAGCATGCCTTTGGGTATATCAAATACCGAATAGAAACGACTAAAAGCCAGGGTAAGTATTGTCGCGGAAATAGAGAAAACAGGTGAAACCTTAATACCTGTTGACGAAACGGCGGATAGCAGAAAGTAACACAGAAACACCCACTCGGCTATGAGGTGCCTGCTCTCAGGATCGAGCGCGTGCAGGCTGATGCCAGCCAGCAGCAGCCATGCACCAAGCCCATGATGCGTAGCGGCCAGTGCCATCTTGGGCCACAGCAGAAAAACAAACAAAAAAAGCGGCCCAAAGAAAACGCCATGCGCCACAAGAAAGCATAGCGGGTTCACCACCGATAACACCGGAAAGGTGGTGAGGTATGCTTTAAGCCCTTCCTCGGCGGTGCTGCTGGCTAGCACCTGCCCCACCGACTGCGTACCCAGAATTATTATCATACCCAATACACCCCACATCAGGCTGCGCCACCCGTGTAAGAATAGTTCCTTACTAAAATAGTTCACGGATGTGTGCCGCAGCATCCAGTAGGCCGCCGCAAAAACAAATGCCGCCCCTGCAAGCAGCGATAGCGGGAGCAGTGCGGCGTTCACACCATTTAAGCTTGCACTCAGCCGCACACCGCGGTAGTAGAGCCAATACACAAGCACTGCTATATAGAGCAGGGCAAGCATGGCAGCAAGGGCAACCTTCCAGTGTCCAAGCGGGCGCTGCGCATCTGGCACTTGCCCGGCGCCCGCTCGCAGCGGGAACGCCAGCAGTACCAGAACAATCAGTTGCAGAAATGGCCACACAAACCCGCTCACAACCAGCAGGAGTAGCAGCGCCCAGCGCCAGCCCCGCAGTGCGGCCAGCAGCACTGAAAATGCCAGCAGGTAGGCAAAGGCATCCGTTAGGGGGGGATAGAAAGCAATGTGCTTCACCACAAAAAAACTGCCGAATAGCAGCAGCGCCGGAAAAAGCGAATGCGATGCGGATACTTTCTTACGATTCAGTATGCCCTCCCAGCACAGCCAGCATGCAAGTAGCGCGGCCAGGTTTGCCCATGCAAAAAGTGTGACGATGGCCCCCGGCGTAGGGGGTATGGCTGCCAGTTTAAAGCACCAGCCTGCCAGCCAGAAGGGCAGCATGCGCGAATCCTGATAGTCGTTTGCGCTGAGGGGTAGGTCATAATACACCTGCTGCACAGCAGCAGCATAATGCACCCCGTCCCACCCCAGTCCGGCATTGTAGGGAACCCTAATGCCAAACGCAAAGTGCCACACATGGTACAGTGCCACACACACCATGAGCCAGCGGTTATGCTGACGCAGCCAGTGCCATACGTATTGAACTTCGCCAAGCATGTAGTAACAAAGACTAACTACCTGCCCTTGCAACTACACCGGCTGTTGCGCGAGCTCCGTTTTATACCGCTGGTTCAGCAAGGCTACAAAGATGCCTACCGTAACAAACATAACCAGGCTATACACCGCAGCGGGTATGGTCATCACGGTGTTATTCAGCAGCAGCGTAGCTATGGTGATGGCCAGCGTGCCATTCTGTATGCTCGTTTCTATACTGATAGTGATGCGCTGGCGCAGGGGCAGCCGCAGCACCAGGGGCACCAGGTAGCCCAGTCCCATACCGGCCAGGTTAAGCACCAGGGCAGCGGGACCCGCCTGCACCAGGTATTGCAATAGGTTCGCCCGCTCCTGGTAAATGGCACTGGCTATTACGAGCAGCAGAAAAAGCGCCGAGGCCAGTTTAACAGGCCGCTCAGCTCGCGCAGCCAGTGTGGCAGCACGGCTGCGCACCAGCATACCCATCAGCGCAGGCACCACCACGATCACCAGCATCTGGCCTATGCTCTTTACGGGGTCCAGCCGCACGTCGCTTTCCGTACCCATAAATAGTGCGAGGGCAATGTTCATAAATAGAGGAATCGTGAATATCTTAATCGAGCTACTTACAGCCGTAAGCGTAATACACAGGGCGGTATCGCCGCGGCCCAGATGCGTAATCAGGTTGGCGGTGGTACCGCCAGGGCACAGGCTCAGCAGCACCAGGCCTGCGGCCAGGGCGGGGCTGTCGCGCAGCATCAGCCAAGCAATGGCAAAGCCCAGCGCAGGCAACAGCACCAGCTGCATAATGGCACCCACCAGTACCGCACGCGGCTGCTGCAGCACGCGCTTGAAGTCGGCTACGGTCAGGCTCAGCCCCAGCCCAAACATGATGATAAACAGTGCCAGCGGCAGCAGCAGGGTAGAGAGGATGCTTTGTTGCATGGGGCTAAATTAGATTTTCTCAGTTACCAGATTAATTCCAGCGTTGCTCAATATAGGGATTGTATCTTTTTTCGTGGCCTAGGGTGGTGGCAGGCCCGTGGCCTGGGTATATCGTTACGTCATCGCCCAGCGGCAATAACTGGCTTACTATGCTCTCTAACAGCCGCTCGTAGTTGCCGCCCGGCAGGTCGGTGCGGCCTATGCTGCCCGCAAAGAGCACATCACCGCTAATGCACTGGCGCGTGGGTGCATGGTGCAGACACACACTTGCTGGCGAGTGGCCGGGCGTGAAGAGCACCTGCAGTGCAGTATTCCCAAAATGCACATCTTGCCCAGGCACCAGATACTGCACCGCAGCAGGGCTGGCCTCAGCAGGAATGCCAAACATCATGCTCTGCTGCGGCAGGTTCGCCAGCATGGCCGTTTCGTCTATGTGGTGCTCGGGTAGTAGGCCCCAGGTGCGGTGCACATAAGCGCAGCCCAGTACGTGGTCTATGTGGCAGTGCGTGAGCAGTAGGCGCACGGGGCGCAACCCCTGCCGCTGGATAAGTTCATTCAATTCACTCTGCTCATAGGGCAGGCTGCAGCCAGGGTCTACGATAATGCATTCCCCCGTAGCGTCCCATAGCACATAGGTGTTTTCCTGAAAGGGGTTGAAAACGAGGGCTTGTACGTGCATGCAGCAAAGGGGATTACCGCTGCAAAATAGTGCCTTTGCAGATGCCCTCCACACAGCCTGAATGCACATACCCTCATAATTTAAAGCAGGCATGTTGCACATGTGCTGAGGCAGCACAGGCTACCCTACCTGTGCCTTCCGTATCGGAAAATCCAGCCGCCAGTCGTTTAGCAGAAACTTCGTCTGGTGGTCAAAGCTGTTCGTGCCTACCTCCGCAAACACCGCCGCATACTTGGCATAGTCTGCTGGCAACCTTGCTGCAAACGCAGCTGCGTCTATCTTCTTGCGTGTTAAGAAAGCCTCAAAAGTTTCAGGTTCCATCGCTTAGGGCAGCAGAATAGTAAGGACTTGGGTAAAAATCGTGTTGCGCTGTACGCCCTCAACTATTTTCACTGGGTCTGGTGTAAAGCATAGCAGGAACACCGCCAGTGCCAGCCAGCCCAGCAGTTTGCGCTTGCCATCTAGCGGGATCTCCAGCTGCGCGGGCGGGTGGTCCAGCCGCACAAAGCGCACCGCCATAAACACAAACAGCAGCCACATGGTGTTGCCCTCTACTGTAGGTAGCAGCAGCCGTAGCGTGTATGCACTGAGCACAATGGCAGAAGCCAGCCCCAGCGCAGGCAGCCACTTGCCGCTACCCACCAGCTGGCGTGCTACATACAGCACCAGTGAGTAGAACAATACCGATTCCAGCAGGTCTCCCACACCCAATCCGTCATGGCGCAGCCCCATGCCACAGTACACCAGCAACGCTACTACTACCCCGCGCGACACACGCCCCGCCCACTTGCGGCCCAACAGCCCGTAGGTTACGTGCCCACCATCCAGCTGGCCAATCGGTAGTAGATTTAGGGCAGTAAAAAAAAGTGTGATATATCCTGCAAACAATAATGGATAGTGCACCAGCTCAAAGTGGTTCGGCAGCCGAGCAGGGTCTGCCACAAACTGTTCAAAAAAACTGAAGATCAGATTACTGCCCAGCGCTAGCCCACCGCCAAAGTTCAGCAGCGTTTCATCATGGTTCGGCGCGTGGCCCAGCACCTTAAAGTATTCGGGGTGAATGGGCCGCAGGTAGTCGTCCAGCGGGGGAAGGGTAGCAAAGCCCACCCACAGTAGCAGCACACTGATCACGAAACCCGCCAGCGGCCCGGCAATGCCAATGTCAAAATACTTGAGGTTGCTGTCGGGCCTGTCGCGTATGCGGATGATTGCCCCAAAGCTGCCAATGTTTATCATGCTGATTTCTGCGGGCAGGTAAAAGGGCAAGTAGTACGGCAGGCTGCAGCGCACGCGGTGCCAGCGGCTGGTAAAGTAGTGCCCGAACTCATGACACGTGAGGAACAGCAGAAACCCAAATGCATAGGGCGCACCCAGCACCAGGTCTGCCAGGCCTAGCTGCGGGAAGCCCAGCGCGGTCCTGTCCGTCCACCAGCTGCGGTTGGTTGCCATCTCAGCGCCTACCAGCATAGTTGTGAGGGCTGTAATCACGAAGAGCAGTAGGTGCAGCCAATAGCGGTCGCGTGGTGGCTCATATGCGCTACGCACATACTCAGTTTTCGGTTTCGTATGCCCGTTGGTAGAATACCAGCGCAAATAGGGGTGGGGTGCTGCCTGCTGGCCCGGTTCTAAAGAATCCATCGCGTGCGAATTTACTAGCTTTGTGGGTTAACGCGCACCGCGGGTTAATCGGCATATTCTGACTAGGTTAAAAAGCCAAGTCGTTACATTTCTATTCGCATGAGCCTGCTGCCTTTAGACGAGGTTACTACACTGCCCCAACTCTGGGACAATGCCTACCGCCGCTCAGTGCCCGAGCAGGTGGTGCTTACCGTGCACAACGAGCAGTACACGCTGCCGGGTAGCTTCAACCAGAAGATCTCCGCACCACAGCAGCTCACTTACAAGGAAATCAATGCACGTGCACACTGCCTGGGCGCTTACCTTGTTTCACGGGGGCTGGAACGTGGCGATAGAGTCGTAATACTTTCTGACAACCTGCCCGTGTACTTCTGCTTTGACCTTGCGGTGCAGTTTGCGGGTGGGGTAAACGTTACCCTCTCGCGCCGCTTTGGTGCGGGGCAGGTTGCTGAGGTAATGCGGGCCACCAAGCCGCGCTTCCTGCTCATCGCGCAGTATGAAACCTACCGCCAGTACCGCGAACTGCTCAACAGCTTTGCCCACCAGGTAGAAATCGTGAGCCACCACGATATGGCAGACGAGCTGGAAGAGGCCGACCGCGCCACAACACTAGATAGCGCCATTACGATAGGCAAAGTGTTTTGGCGCGAAAATGCACAACGCATTAAAATCATTAAAGAAGAAGTGCAGCCCCACCACCCCGCTGCCATTTTCTACGATGCCCGCACCCTGCGCCATACCAACGTGAGCGGTGTGATGCTCAGCCATGACAACCTCATCACTGCGCTCAAAACCTGCGCTGGCTATGCCGTAGGCCTTAACAGGGCCAGCAGGGTGCTCTCTTTTCTTTCCCCCTCCTCTGCCTATGCGCGCGTTGCGGGTTATTACCTGCCCATTGGCCTGGGCCTGCCCGTGCACTACCTGAACCGTGTACCGGAAGTAGCCACTGCCCTGCAGCAGCTTAAGCCCGATGTGCTCATTGCGCAGCCCACCTACCTGCGGTACCTGTTTGCTGAAACACGCCGCGGTTTTCAGGCGCGCTACTTTGCCCGTGCCGGCTACTTCGACAGGGCCGTGCGCGATGCCTTGCGTGAGCGCAAGCTCATCCTGGCGGGGCAAAAGCCTGGCCTCTGGTTGCGCTTCACGCGTAGCCTGTTTGGCGGCATGGTTTTCCCGCCCGCTGGCCGCCTACACCTAAGCAGTGTTAAGCTGCTGTTTGCCGGCGCGGGCAACCTAGACACCGACCTTGAGTATTTGTATGAGTTGCTGGGCCATCCCGTAATTACTGGTTTTGGCCTGAACGAAACCTCTGGCTTCATCACCCTGAACCCGCACATGGCGCGCGTGGCAGGCTCAGCGGGTAGTGTCATTGCAGGCGGCCGCATCAAAATTCAGCGCGGCGCACTGGAGCACGAGGTGCAGGCAGGCACCGCAGTAACCACGCCCCTGGGCATCATCTACGTGGGCGGCCGCACCCTAATGCTGGGCACCTGGCAAGTCAATGGCAATGGTACCGGCCACCTGGTGCCCACCAAGCCCTGGTACGATACCGGCCTCACAGGCTATTTTGAAAACGGCTACCTCTTTCTGCGCAAGAAAGAAACTGTGTAGCAAGCGAGTGCTTCGTTCTGTTCTGCCAAGCACAGTTCTGCACTTCTACCACCCAAAACACCAATTGCTTTTTGTGCCCAGCTAACGAATGCACCTGCATTTCGCGTTATTTGCATGCAGCTTTCGTTCGCCTGTAATTACATTTTTCCTGCATGTCTCTTACCCCTGCCAGTGTTCTCGCCGCCCTCAGCCACGTAGAAGAGCCTGATCTTAAAAAGGACCTCGTTACCCTGGGCATGGTGCGTGATGTCAAAGTAGAAGGCAGCCGCGTAGCCTTCACCGTAGTGCTCACTACGCCCGCCTGCCCCCTCAAAGACCTCATCCGCAATGCCTGCATAAATGCCGTGCAGCACTTCTGTGGTAAAGACCTTCAGGTGGACGTGCACCTCACCGCAAACGTTACCACAGCCACACCCACCCAGGCGGGTGGCACCCTGCCCGGCGTGAAGAACATGATAGCAGTAGCATCTGGCAAGGGCGGCGTGGGCAAAAGCACCGTAGCTGCAAACCTCGCCATCGCGCTCGCCCAGAGCGGCAGCCGTGTCGGCCTGCTGGATGCTGACGTGTACGGCCCTAGCATCCCGCTTATGTTTGGCCTGGAAGATGCCCAGCCCGATGTGCACGAGGCTGGCCTGAATGCGCAGGGCCAGCCGCATCTTCAGCTCGTGCCGCTGCAGGCCCATGGCATTCAGCTGATGAGCATTGGTTTTCTCATCAGCAAAAACGAAAGCATCGTCTGGCGCGGTCCCCGCATCAGCAGCGCCCTGCGACAGATGATAGTCGACACCCTCTGGCAAGACCTGGATTACCTTATCGTGGACCTGCCCCCCGGAACCGGTGACATTCATATCACGCTGGCGCAGCAGTTCCCGCTTTCAGGTGCCGTTGTCGTTACCACCCCCGAGGCTGTGGCGCTCACGGATGTACGCAAAGCTATCGGCATGTTCCTGGCCCCCGCCATAAATGTGCCTGTGCTGGGGGTGGTGGAGAACATGGCCTATTTCGCCCCCCCTGAGCTCCCCGGTAAGAAGTATTTTCTGTTTGGTGAGGGCGGCGGTGCTGCATTGGCCGCTGAATTTGGCGTGCCTCTGCTGGGCCAGTTGCCTATCCTACCCGCCATACAGGCGGGCAGCGATGCCGGAACCCCCGCTGCCCTGCAGGCCGAAAGCCCCGAGGGTCTTGCCTTTGCCCAGCTCGCAGCCGCCGTAGCCCAGCAAATCAGCATCCGCAACGCTCACCTTACCCCAGTCATGTCCTAAAGCATGCTACCATTCACGAGAAGGGGGTAATCTCTCCCCACAAACCCTTCAGAAAATCACACTATCTGCCTCAGCGTACCCGATAGTCCCAGCCCGAAGCAGCGCAGCCGCGCACACAATAACTACATCGGCAAGTAAGCGAGGTATAAATTATCCAGTTTCTGCGTTAGGTTGCACCTTGCGCTTGGCCTTACCGTAGCTTGCCCTACCCGCGGAACGTAGTGCCGGTAGGGTTTTTTTGCCCTTACCCGATAATAGGTGTTAGCCCCTGCGGCCCGCTTCACAATCCCAGTTGCTTTAGCTCGGCCTGCACCTGTTTGCGCTGCGTTTCGGTGTAGGTAGTCTTGAGGGCATTGTCCGCGCCGATGCGGGCATCGGCATCCTGGTTCATGGCCAGTGCGGCGGCGGCATAGCGCAGCCAGAGCCGGTAGTTTTGGGGGTTCAGCGTTACGGCGCGGTCTAGCAGTTTCAGCGCGGCTACCGGGTTGTTGGTTTGCACATACACTGCCGCCAGTTGCAGGGTGATGCGGGTATCCAGCGGGCGCTCGGCGTGCAGGACTTCCAGCAGCGTTTGGGCTGGAGCAGGTGTGCGTGCAGCCAGGGCAGCCTCAGCCTGCAGCAGCTGCACCTCAGGGTGTGTACCGTGAGATGCTGAGAGTTCGTTCATAATGGCCTGTACTTGTGTGCTGCGGCCCATGCGCAGCAGGCTGCGCGCTTTTTCGGTAAGCAGTAACACATCTTTGGGGTTGCGCGGCAGCCCCGCATCAAACTGTATCAGCGCCAGGCTGTCTGCCTGGTCGCGAAACATGCGGCCTATCTCAAGGTAGGGCACGGTAGTAAGGCTGTCTTTTTGTACCAGTTGCTGGTACACCTGGCTCGTGATTTCCAGGTGGCCGGCCTGGTGTGCGTATATGCCCAGGCGCAGAATCTCTTCGGGTGTCGCATCGGCCAGGTCCCATTCTGCTAGTTCTGGTTTGTTGAAAGCACGCAACAGAATGGCAATCTCGCGGGTAGCCGGTTTATAGGCCTCGGGGTGGTAGGCGCGGTACTTACCCAGCAGTGTGTAGGCGGCATCATAGCCGCCGGCATCGGCCAGGGTATAGGCTGCCAGGAGGCTGTCTGCGCCCAGCTTGAGTTGTTTCCCGTTCTGTGCTGACTGAGTAAAATATACCTGTGCTGCTTCAGGCACACCATGTTGAGCGTAATAAACTCCCAAGGTGTGTGCAGCCAGTGCACGGTAATAGGGCACAGTTTCGTAGAGGAAGGCGTACCGGCTCAGCAGGTTGTCTATGCTATCCGTTTGTGCCAGGGTAAGCAGCTTAAGCATTAGGGCTTCTGGTGGTTCGCCGGCGCGCAGCAGGCTGTTTGCAGCGGCATCAGCCTGGGCGATGCGGCCGGCATGCAGCTCAGCCAGTGCCAGGCTGTAGCGGGTGGCTGTGGGCAGGGTAGTGTCAGCTAGGCTTGGCGCGCTGCCAGATAGCGGTATGGGGTTTTGAAGGCCGGCAGTCATGTTCCAGTAGGCCGCATTCTGCAGCACCGCTGCACGTGCAGGCTGCACCTCTACAGCAGCTTGTAAAAATTTTCGTGCTTCCTCGTTCTTGCCATTTTCCGAATATATCAGCGCCAGGTTGGCATAGAGGGCGCCGTCTGAGGGTGCAAGCAGCAGGGCCTGCTTTAGGTAGTGTATTGCAGAGTCGGGCTCGCCCCCGGCACGAAAGTGGCCGGCCAGGTTGTTCAGCACGCGGGCATCGGGCCAGCGGCTGATGTGCCGCTGGTAAGCAGCTATCGCCTCACGGCGCAGGTTACGCGCCATAAGCGTATTGCCATGGTTTAGCCGTGCATAGGCAAATGCACGGGCAGTCTCGGCATTGTCATACCATGTAGTTACCTGGGTGCCGGCGGCAGCAAGCGGCCCCTCTTCAGCCAGTGTGAGCGCAGCCAGGTTGTAGTTTGCTTTTACATCTCCGGCAGCGCTGGTAAGGGTGGCGGCATAGGAGCGTTTGGCTTCTGCGGCGTTGCCCATGAGCTGGGCATTGTCGGCGCGCTGGTTGTTGGCGCCTGTGAGCCAGCACATGGGCGTGCGAAAACGGCTGGAGCCCTCTACCAGTGCTACTACTACCAGCGTAATGAACCAGGCCGCCAAGAAGCGCAGTGGGGTAGGCCGTGGCGGCTCTAGAAATACATAGAAAATGTTAACACGTTTGCGCAGGTAGGGGGTAAAGTAGACCAGCAGGTAAAGCAGGTATAGTGTGCTGATGAGGGCATACACCAGCAGCGTGAAGCGCAACGTCTGACTCATCACGTTATATTCCCCGCTGCCAAAAGCATAGAGCAGCGTGCCGCAGGCCAGCACACCTGCACCTAGAATAAAGAGCGCAAACGCCAGCGGAACCGTGAGCCACTCACGTAACTGGTGATACATGTTCTGCAGCGTGAACACAGCGCAGAGTGCGGTAATGGCGAGCAAGACGCTGGCATACGCCAGCCACCCGTCGCTTTTCAGGTAGCCGTAAGCCTGTGCTGCCAGCACCCACAGCGAGAGTACTACTACCAGCATCAGCGTGAGGATTCGCCAGAAAGGCTGCCGCCTGTTTACTTGTTCATGATTCGTTGCTACCAATAAAATCAGGTTCATCAGCTCTCGGCTGGTGAAGAATACAAAGAAAATGACAACAATGCCGGCTGCAGCCAGCGGGTAGGTAACGAGCTGATGCAGGCCTGCAAAGCCGTGTAGCACATAGCCCATGAGCAGATAGGTGGTGAGGGTGGCAGCGTTTACAGCCACCTGGCTGGCCAGGCTCCAGCTAACGATGCGGTTTTTGAAGAGCAGGGCAGGAGCAAGGCAGGCCAGCCCTAGCGCGAGGCTGAGCAGCCGCCAGGGATCGGTGCCGAAGAAGAGGCGCGCTCCCTCAGCCATGTATACCCAGCAGCCAAAAACAAAATAGAGTGCATAGCCCCATACGCCATCCATACGGGTAGCGGCGGCCAGTAGTGCTGCCCAGCCCAATACCGCAAACCCTGCGAGTGCCCACACCAGCACTGCGCTTACGGCAATGGGGCCAGCCGAGTAGAACGTAAATGCATAGTAGGCCTCTGCCAGACAGGGCAGGGTGCGATAGCCCGCCTGCACCTGCCGCACGGTAGCCAGGGCTGCACCACCCTGTGGCACCTCATGCAGCTCTACTACCCAGCCAGCAGGGAAAAAGGCAAAATAGACCATGCCCACTACTGCCACAACCAGTGCCGCATATAGCAACACAACTGCGCGCTTGCCGCTGGAGGTAAAGGCATGGTAGAAATTATTGTAGGCAACGTGGGGCAGGTTTAACTGTTTCTCGGCTTGGGGGGTAGCAGGCATGAAAGGGGGGATAAAAGCGGAAAAGCGGGCCAAAAATAGGGCTTAGCACGTGCAGAAGGGCCACATTTTATGCTAAATCTCCTGAGCAGGCTAGAGCGGGTGAGGCAGATGCTGGAATGTAAATACGTATATACGCGTAGTGAATTGAAATGCAAGTAGGTATATATATGTATAATAATTGGAACGGCATTTGCGTGTAACTACCTAAAGGGATACTTTTAACCTACTTATCGCCCCCTATGGAAACGCTGCTTGTAACCCCCACCGGCCAGAGTTCTGCAAACGGCCCACATTCCCCCCACCCAGGCACACCAAGCCTGAGCGAACTAACAGACAGGCCCTGGGCACGCACCATACTGCACATGCAGGGTACTACGCTGGCCTTCGTGTTCGATTTTTCACGTGGACGCTTTGCCTACCTGAGCCACCCCACCCACAAGGGGCTGGCTGCCCTGCGAGAACAACTGGCGATGCGCGGCTCAGCTGCCCTGTATGCAGCACTGGGCCAGGAGGTGGCGGACCGCATGAATGCCCTCTGGCAGCAGGCACTTGTACTATTTGAGGGCCTGCAAGCAAATATCCGCGCCAGCACAGAGCTGGACTATGTGCTGCCCATACAGACCCCAACGGGTAAAGTGTGGCTGCACATCACCATGGCGCCCCTCTACATGGATGCTGCCGGTGCACTGGTATATGCGGCAGGCTTTGCCAGCGACATCACCCCCTACAAAACAGATGACCAGATAGATGGCCGCCTGAACCACACCGCCGCTGATGGGCAGCGCCGCACCCAAACGCTGGAAGCCGAAAACCAAAAGCGCGTGCACATGAGTGAGCGCCAGAAAGACATTATGCGGCTGATGCTGGAAGGGCTGAGCAGCAAAGAAATCAGCAAGCGACTGGTCATATCTGTGCATACGGTGAACAACCACCGCACACGCCTGAAGGCCAAAACCGGCTGCCGCAACGCCGTACAGCTGGCGCGCTACCTGTTAGAGAAAGATTCTATATAAATAGTTGATTCAGTAAATAGCTTCGTTCACACCTGGAAGTATGAAAGACACCTGGCGGCATGGGCCGCCAGGTTTATTATTAGGGTGAATTATTCATCTGACCCTTCTAGTTAGCATTGAATAACAAATCAGATGGCATATGCACTTTATAACCTTAGCTTATTATTTACCCTTTTCTTATTGTTAAAATCAGCTCATCGATTAGTTTAACAGCTTTTTGAAATCGTTCATCCCAGTCTCCACTTACTTCTACTATATCTACTTTATATTCAGTCAGCGTTTTTCGATGGGAAGCATCTAATAAGTTTCTATCTGCTTCACTTAATCTTGTCCCGTCCTGAAAATATTCCACATCGTTGTTTAGATAGAGGTATAAGTTGGCTTTATTGGTGTTGTAAACAATGCTGCTTACCTTAAGTGTTTTAGAGAAAATGAAATTTGCATACGATATAGTAGTGTGAATGTCAGTATCAATAATTACCAACTGATTGGTTCCCAAAACAGCCTTATCTATCAAAATAGAATGCTCTTGTGCAACAAGATGCAAGTCGTCAAATTCAAATTTATTTGAGTCAGCAATGATAGACCTTCCCGCTTCATACACAAAACTACAGTTGTAGTGCGCCGAAAGTAGTTTGCCTAGAGTGGTCTTGCCTGTAGATTCGGTTCCAAGGACAACAACCTTGATGGCAAAGTAAGGTTTGACAACATCTGGCAAGTAATTCCAATACGAATCAACTCCCTTTCGAATCAAAGTACCTGAAACAGGAAATTTAATTCTTGGAATATCAAACGCGATATGTTGAATATTCATGAAATCGGCAACAAAGTCACCGTAGGGTTCAGAAGTAACCAGTAGAGAATAATCAGGTAACAGTTCTTTAAAGACGCTAGCCCATAGTTTAGAAACTTCTTTAGATGATGCTGAAGTGTTGGGCAATTCACTTTCTAAATAGTTAAGTGACCTTACCTCTATCCGCTCCTCAGCCGCAAACAATTCTTGTATCCACGTCCTTCTAACTGTACAAGGAATTGTTTCTTTGTCACTACAGCAAACTAATATCGAGAGAAAATCACATTTCTTTAGCGCAAACCGTATCATGGCCTCATGCCCTTTATGAAAGGGTAGAAACTTGCCAAATACAAATGCCTTAACCATTACTCAGTTGCTTCCTCCAGTTGAGTAGGCCATAAGATGCCAAGCATAGAAAAACAATGTATTCAAGGGATAAAAAGTAGATTCCTCTCTGAAAGTAGATGACTACACAAACAATATCAACAGATATCCAAAGGTACCAGGTTTCTAGCTTTTTTCTTGCAAGCAGTATAGTAGCAACTATACTGGAGACCATTACGAAGGAGTCTGAAAACGGGTAAGAGGCCTTTGCTTGAAAATATTCATGTAGATAAATATGAATATTGCTAAAAAAGAAACCCGCTATAGTGGTTCCGATAACAATGGAAATTGCAGTTAGCATTTTAATCCAAAAACTCATTTCCGATATTTCTCTACTAGTTGATACGCTACTCCAATTGTACCAGCCATATATAGTCATTAAGAAAAAATAAACTTGCAGAAACATGTCAGCATAGAGTTGTACTTGGAAAAAAAGAATGAACAAAAACACTTCATTTACTATTCCGGATGGCCAGGTTAGAATAGACGCCTTGGAAGCATAATAAACTGATATTAAACCAAAAAGTGTTCCTATCAGCTCAGTGTAACTTAAAGGATAGCCAAGAATCACGAGTGCTATGTTTTTGAGATCAAACAACGACATCAGAAACTGTATTTTAAGGATACGTAGTAATTAAGGGGTGATTGTACAAAGTATTTTCTAGTCCCATCAATTTCCACATATCCATTGTTGTAATAGTTTGCATTTGTAATGTTGTTTACGAAAAGCATTATACTGATTCCTTTAATATCTAGTGATACCCAGCTATTCAAAAGAAAGTAGCTATCAATATAAGCTGTATTTGAAAAGTCAATGAATGATCTTCCTTGATACCTAGCCGAAAAGGCAATTTTTAACAGCTTGTAAGAATATACAGCTTCCTGGTTAACAATTATTAATGGGCTTAGTATTGGAGAGAACTCTACCGCTTGTTCTCTAATACGGCTATAATTGAAGGATGAGTTGTGTCTTAGTGTAAAGTGATTACCAGCTTTGCAATCCACACTCAACTCAACACCCGTTCTAAAACTTTTCTCAGCTTTGTTAGTTAGCGCTATTGCGTTGGGCCCAAATTTACCATTCAACACTATTTCATTGGCAAAGGCCATATAGTAAGCATTCGCACTGAGGCTTAGTTTTGAAGTATTAAGTCTAAAGCCAAACTCATGATTAACGACGTACTCAGGGGTAGTGATTGCGACAAGTGGATTGCCTAGGCTGTCAGTCAGCAGATCATCATTCCCTGCAAAGATGTCATTTCTTGTTGGCTCTCTGCCCATGCTACCCACGCTGTAGTATAAAACGGCATTTGCTTTCAACTTAATGCTCATTCCTACTTTTGGGTTAAAGAAATGCCATTTCATCTCTGAAAGAGGAACAGAGCCCCTGTAATTAAAATTTGCGTATCTATACTGTATGTCTAAAAAAAATAGCAGTTTCCTGATGGAATAGTCAAGCTTTGTAAAAAAGTTGATTTCGTTCTTATAGCCTGCATTATTGTATAGCTGGCCTTGAAATGTTTCGCTACCAATGTGCTGCCGAACATACACATTGCCGTGAAATCCGGTTATTAAGGTGAATCGACCTTTTGAAAACGTGTAGTTGCTAAAAAACCCTAGCAAGTTCGATTGAAAAGCATAGTTGAGCAGCTCAGCAGTTGTAGGAAGACCTATAAAATTGTTTAAGTTGAAATCGTAATTTCCTTTTAAGTATGTGTAATACATACTCGATTGAAGTGTTGAAAATTTGCCAATACGCCTGTTGTTTTGAAGCTGAATAAGAAGCTGGATAAACCTATCCTTTTCATTTGAATTAGCATTTGTTTTTCTATCTATCAAAATGAGGGAGTCAGAAACACCAAGCCAGGCCAATTGATTCTGTTGTTGCCCAACAATAAAATTTAGCTTCCATATTGATTTATCAAAAAACAACCCACTGCTAAAAAAAACAGACTGTGCGTTGTTTGACGAATTGTATTTGTACCCATTACTGTAGACCTGAGATGACCTTACATGAAAGGCTTTTCTATTCCTTATCCCACTGTTGTATTCTCCAAACATCCTTAAGCTATTGAAAGAACCATATCCGAACCCCAATGTCGTTTTACTAGAGTCATACAGGTTGGGAGAGAAAAGCAGGATGCTCCCGCCATAACTGGCGACTCCATTTTTTGAAGTCCCAACCCCTCTTTGAATTTGAACAGTGCTTACAGAGTTGAACAGGTCGGCATAGTTAGAAAAGTAGGCGCCCTGATCTTCGGGCTCATTTAGAGGAACGCTGTCTAGTGTTATATTTATTCTTGTTTGGTCAATGCCGCGGAGCCTAAAGTAAGAATATCCTTGTGTGTTCCCTGCATCAGAGTACGCAGTTATTGAGGGTGTTTCTGAAAGTAGAAAGGAGGGCTCCTGCCCTGTTGTTCTTACTTTAATGTAACCGGAGTTTAAGTTCTGAAATGTTACAGGCGTGCGCCAGTCTGCCTGATATACTACTACTACATCATTTAATGTTTTATTGGTGTCTGGCGGTGGTTGTGTTTGACCTAGGAGTCTTACGCACAGTACGATTGCAATAAGAATAAACAAATAGTACTTCGCCATATGCTACCAGGCCTTCAATATACGGTTCTACGGCAATAGACGCTATTCTTGTTCTGAGCTGCATAGTTGCGGAGATACTGAACGCATATATACCGCGTAGGTTTCGTAACTTTAACGCACGTGAATCCTCAATCGCCTCCTACCGGCCCCTCTTACTGGGAGCTGAGTGCCCTCCAAGATAGCTACTACCCAGCTGATAGTATTGACCCCGATGTGCAAGTGGATTTGGCTGTGGTAGGCGCCGGCCTGGTGGGCATCGGTGTCGCATTGGAATACAAACGCAAACACCCCGCAGCCGAGGTTGTGCTGCTGGAGCAAACACCCAGCCCTGCCAATGCCAGTACACGGAACGCGGGCTTTGCCTGTTTTGGCACGGTAGGTGAACTATTGGATGACCTGACACGTGAGGATGAAGCCGTAGTATATGCGCGTGTCAGAGCACGCTATGAGGGCCTGCTGCACCTACGCACCGAAGTGGGGGATGCGGCCCTGCACTACGAGCCCTGCGGCGGCTATGAAATATTTACAGATCGTGAGCAGTATGAAAAGGTGGCCGGGCAGGTTCAAAAGTTCAATAGCTGGATGGCGCAAATCAGCGGCGAACATGGGGTATATGAACCCGTGGTGATGAATGGATATTCGGCAATTTTTAACCGGCTGGAAGGGGCTATTCATAGTGGGTATATGTATGCTGCACTGTTGCAAAAACTGGCCGAGGCAGGCGTGCGCGTGCGGTGGGGTCAGCAGGTGGAAGCAATTGTGCCAGATATAGGCGTTCAGGTAAACGGCCGTTTGTTAGCTACCAAACAGGTGGCGCTCTGTAGCAACGCTCACACCGCTGCGTTGCTGCCTGGCTGTGCCATTGCGCCCGGGCGGGGCTATGTGTTTGTAACGGAGCCACTGCCTGCGGGCAGCCCTGTGTGGCACGGCACCTTTCACTACGACCGCGGCTATGTGTATTACAGGCACGTGGGCAACAATCAAATTCTGCTAGGCGGAGGCCGCAATGTGGACTATTCCGGAGAAACCACGCTGGCTGATGGGGCTAATCCGATTGTTCACGATTATTTAGTAAAATTTGCTGAAGAAGTATTGAAGCTGCCCGAGGGTTGGCGCATAGCCCAGGCCTGGAGCGGTATAATGGGTTTTACAGAAGAGCATTCGCCAGTGGTGCGCGAGGTGCAGCCGGGGGTATGGCTGGCCAGCGGGCTGGGTGGTATGGGTGTCGCGCTGGGGCTGCTCTTTGGCAAGCAGGCAGCGGAGCGGATTGTTAGCAGGTAATTAAGCATTAAACTTTCAAGCTAGTGAATAAAAATTGCACTTCTTTTGATTTATGAGAAAGGTTATTTTACTTATATAGTCTTAAATTTACTTGATATGAAACAGACCTGCTCTTGGTTTTTGATTACTCTAGTTATCGCGATAAGCTGCCGCCGCGATACACAAGAACCTACTGTGGATGAAGCAGGCCAGCTTACCTTGACGCAGATGCAGTCGGTACAGGATTGGGTGACAGGTTCTGCAAGCAAGCAGAGTACTACCGAACGCGCACGCCGAGACTCTGTAGCCAAACTTTTGCAGTGGGGCAAACACAAAGTATTTCAGCTAAAAGATGGACGCCTGATGCTGAGTGTGCCGCTGCTGGGTGAAACAGATGGAGTTACTGCCACCCGGGCCATTTTTAAGCTGAATAAGAAAGAGGGCACGGTTAATTCAGCGCGTATAGCTCGGATAAAGACGGGGGGCAATGTGGAGCGGGCCCTCAGGCAGTACTATAACCATGACATGAAAGGGCTTTCAGGCGATGTAGAAGTAACAGAGCACACACTGTCGAACCGGCTTGCGACGGGTGCAAGCTATCTGAACGGGAAACTTAGGAAATGGGGACGGATTACCCAGCAAACTGCTACAGCTGCTGGGTTAAAGATGGGTTTTGACCCAACACCTATGGTAACAAATGGTGATTGCACGCATTACTTTTATATTGTTTCGATAACTTATGAAGATGGAACGAGCTATGTGATTGGCTCCTATTATTTATATAGTATTTGTTTTGATGGCGGAGGCGATGGAGGGGGTGGAGGCACAGGTGGCGGAGGTGAAGGGCAGGTTATAGCCAATGAAGCGGACCCTCGCAAAATACACACACCCACTCTTTATGCCGATAGATGTAAAGCTCTGTGGGATATGTGGGATGCTTCTTTTAATACTGACGGGTCCCCATTTGTTGAAAACGTGGTAGCGCTAACCACACAGGGAAGCATTCTGCTGCCCAACTATTTAAATAATGCATCTCATGCGGTTTTTGGTGATTATCCGAATGTTGAACCAGTTGAAATTAACGGGCGCTGGCATGTCAAGATAGCTGGAGACCCTAACTATTACGAATTGGTAGGTTTCGCACATACACACCCTTCAGGCTCTATAAATGGATCAGTGGCAGATTACTCAGCTGCAAATAAATATCGAGTGCCGGTGTTTACGGTCAGCAAGAATGGTATTGGCGTAGTAGAACCTAATGACGTATATGGTGGCGATGATACGGAAAGAATTGGCGAGCTTAGTGATTTATGCGCAATTGTCCTGTAGGTTGTATATGAAGAGAATCGTTCTGTTTCTCACCCTTTCATATGCGCTACAACTTAAAGCACAAGATGCAACTGTACAACTTAGTAGCAAATCACTCGAAGCTGTCATTAGAGATTACGCCAAAAAGTATGGGCTTAGACGTACTGAAGCTATCCGTGTTTTTTATAAGCAGATTAAGGGAAACCTTTTCGCATATTTAGATGTAGAGCCATTTTCAGAGTTCTTCAAATACCACGTGCCTTCATCCTATGCAGTGGTTGACAGTTATGCGGTTTGTTTTTACAACGACTTTAAAGTGCTGACTAAACCTACATTAGCACATAGAAAGCAGTTTTACCTTTTTATGTCACAAGTTACAGGAAGGAGGGATTATGCAGGGCTAGCAAAGGATGTAAATGCACGCACCCATCTTGGTTTTGCTGATTATCCTACTTGGAAGTTATTGATTACAGACACTGAGGCAAGTTTTTTTTTCTCTACAGAAGATGCTGGTATTCCGCCAGATGAATACTTTGTCATAATTTTACAGAAATATTTTCCTTATACTGATTAGGTTATTGCATATGAAGAAATATCTTTTTTCCGCATTTCTTGTTGTATCTTTTTTCTTATCGAAATGCCAGCAAGCTACACTAGAAATATCTAGTGCTACTTTAGAAAAAATGATAAAAAATTACTGCAAAAAACATAGTCTTGACAAAAGTAAAGTGATATTAATATTTCATCATGAAGTTCAAGATAGCAGCATTGCATACTTAACGGCAAAGCCAGAAGCTATTTTTTTTAGAGACCACATACCGTACAGTTACTCGATTGTAGGCAGCTACGCGGTATGTTTTTACGACAATTTTAAGACATTAATGACTGCCCCTAAAATAGCTAAGGAAAATTTTTACAATTTTATGCTAAGCGTTACAGGTAATAATCAGTTTGATAGCTTGATTAAAGGCGACTTACACCTTCCTCCCACAAGGGCTACTGAATACCCTATATGGAGATTATTAATCGATGGACGAGATGTATACAGGCTGAGAAGCAGCAGAGAGCCTGGCAAGGCTCCTGATTCGTCTTATCCTACTGTATTGAAACAATACTTTAACAATAGCAGATAATATTTATTACAGAATTTAAAGAATGTTCACATCCCTTGCTAAAATCCAATCGCCTGAAACGCTGCCACATCTGCTGGCACTGTGGCGCTTTCAGGGTGAGCGCATCGTGTTTACGAATGGCTGCTTTGACATCCTACATGCTGGGCATGTGACGTACATGGAGCAGGCACGGGCGCTGGGCACCAAACTGTTTGTGGGGCTGAATACCGATGCCAGCGTGCAGCGGCTGAAAACTGGCCGCCCCGTGCAGGATGAGCAATCTCGGCTACGCATCTTAGCATCGCTCTGGTTTGTAGATGCCGTCATGCTGTTTGATGAAGACACCCCGCTGAATCTGATTAAAGCTGTGCTACCACAGGTGCTGGTAAAGGGCAAAGACTACCGCGCCGAGGACATAGTGGGCTACGCGGAGGTAACCGCGGCAGGCGGGCGCGTGGAAACACTGGACCTGGTGCCTGGCTATAGCACCACCAGCATCATTCAGCGCATACAAGCACTGCCTGGCAGGTAGCCCTAAAGGCCGTACCTTGCACTGCACATGCAGCTACAGTTTGCACATAGTGGGAAGGCTTACAGATTTGATACGGCAACGCCGATAGAAATTTCTATCCCGCTGGTGTTTAACGGCCCCCAGCCCAATGCCTTTGGTGTAGCCCTTGCCACAGCGCAGCCCTATGGCACGCCCCCCTACATCGGCGATGTGCAGCAGGGCGGCAGCTGCAACTATGAACAGTACACCCTGGTGCCGCACTGCAACGGCACCCATACCGAGTGCGTGGGCCACCTTACGCAAGAGCGGATACATGTGAATGCCGTATTAAAAGAACCTATTCATTTAGCAAGGCTGGTTACGGTATGGCCAGAGCTGGCTTCTTCAACCCGTGAAGGCACCGACCCTGCACCCCAACCTAACGACCAGCTCATCACGCGTGCAATGCTAGCAGCAGCTTGGGGTAAGGAAGAGGTGGACCCGACAGCTATTGTTATTCGCACCCAGCCCAATGGTGAATACAAGCGTAGCGCTGACTACCCGGGTGGAAACACAGCACAACCGCCGTACTTTACGCGCGAGGCCATGCAATGGCTCGTTGATAAAAACGTGCAGCATCTACTAGTAGACACGCCAAGCGTAGACCGGCTGAGCGACGAAGGCCGCCTCACCACCCACCGCACCTGGTGGGGGCTGCCCGCAGGAAGCCAGCACTATACCGATGCAAAACGCCCTGAGGCAACGATAACAGAATTTATCTTTGTGCCCGATGCTGTGGCCGACGGGCTGTACGTTGTACATATTCAAATACCTTCTTTCAGTTCCGACGCCGCACCTAGTCGTATTTTTCTATATGAACTGGCTTAAAAAAACCTGGCAAACGATAGCTGCCGTATGGGCACGCATTGCGCCGAGAGACCCGCGCTTCCGGCGGTATCGTATTGTGCTGGTAGCTGCGTTTGTAGCGATTGTGCTCGTACCGATAGCCTTTATCGTGTACGTGCTGATAGAAATGCCCAGCCTGGAAGCGCTGGAAAACCCCAACACCAGCCTGAGCACGGTGGTGTATTCAGCCGACAAAAAAATACTGGGTACCTATTACAAAGACGAAGACCGCATCAACATCAAGTTCAAAGACATACCCCGCAACCTGCACGATGCCCTGGTGGCGACCGAAGATGTGCGGTTTTATGAACATGCAGGTGTAGATCCCATTTTCATCTTGACGGCACCTTACAAGTTTGCCATGGGCGAGTGGCGCGGTGGCAGCACGCTCACCATGCAGCTCTCGCGTAACCTGTACGATGCTGTGGGCCGTGAGCGCAGCATCTGGCGCAAGCTGAAAGAGATGATCGTGAGCGTGATACTGGAAAGCCGCTACACCAAACGTGAGATCATGGTAGGCTACCTGAACACGGTGCCCTGGGGCGGCACCTACTACGGCATACACAGCGCATCCAAGGCTTACTTTAGCAAAAACCCGCACGAGCTAAAAACTGAAGAAAGCGCCATGCTGGTGGGCCTGCTGAAAGGGCCAAGCGAGTACAGCCCCTACCGCCACCCAGACCGCGCCAAAAACCGCCGGAACGACGTGCTGGAGCAAATGAGCAAGTATGGTTTCATCAAAGAGGCCGAAGCAAAGACATTAAAGGAGAAACCACTGGGGGTAGCTGCCGCCCGCAGTGGCGACCACAATGAGGGGCCCGCGCCTTACTTTCGTGAGCATGTGCGCGCCTGGCTGAAAGACTGGTGCGCCGAACGCGGCATCAATATGTACACCGCTGGCCTGCGCATTTACACCACCATAAACAGCAGGCACCAGCAATATGCCGAAGAAGCCGTGCGTGAGCACATGCCCAATTTGCAAAAGGAGTTTACGCGCCAACTGCGCTGGCGTGATGCACCCTGGAAAAAAGATAGCAGCATACTGAACCGCGCCCTGCTGCAGAGTGCGCGCTACAACATGATGAAGAGCCAGGGAAAGAATGTGCGCGAAATCATGAAGAGCTTTCGTGAAAAGCAGAACATGCAGGTGTTTGCATGGGAAGCCAACGGTCCTGGCCATAAGGATACTGTCTTCACCCCCATCGATTCATTGATATATTATCAAAAGTTTATGGAGAGCGGCTTTGTGAGCCTGGACCCCACAAACGGGCACGTGCTGGCCTGGGTAGGCGGCATGGATCACCGCTTCTTTCAGTTTGACCATGTGCAGAAGCAGCGCCGCCAGGTGGGCAGTACGTTTAAGCCTTTCGTTTATACCGCTGCATTTGATAACGGGTTTAGCCCCTGCCATGAAGAGCTGAACATGCCCGTAGAAGTAGAAACGCCGCAAGGCATGTGGCGGCCTAAGAACTTTGACGAAACGCAGGGCGGCTACATGACCCTGCGCAAGGCACTCGCGTTAAGCAAGAACCTGGTTACGGCCCGCCTGATGAAAGCCATAGGCCCGCAGGTGGTGGTGGACTATGCTCACAAGATGGGCATAGAAAGCCCGATGGAAGCCGTGCATGCCATAGGCCTGGGAACAGCTGACCTGAGCGTGCTGGAGCTCACCAGTGCTTTTGCTACCTATGCGGACCAGGGGCGCTGGCACCAGCCCATCTTCATCCGTCGCATAGAAGACAAGTTTGGTAACGTACTCGAAGAATTTAAGGGCAATAGCCGAGAAGCCCTCAGCGAAGAAACCACCTACCTGATGGTAGACATGCTGCGGGCCGTAGTGAACGAAGGCACAGGCTACCCGCTGCGCAGCCCCACGGAATACAATGTGGACCGCGACATAGACATGGGCGGTAAAACGGGCACTACACAGAATGCGAGCGATGGCTGGTTCGTAGGTTTTACGCCATACGTGGCTGCGGGGGTTTGGGTAGGCAATAGCGACCGCAGCGTGCACTTCCCGGATGCGGCCTGGGGGCAGGGCGGCAAGATGGCCCTGCCGGTGTTTGCGCGATACCTCAAGAAGATATATGCGGATAAAGAATTGGCAATTCCCCGTGATTACTTTAAGCGGCCCAGCTCACTGAAGGTGGAGATAGACTGCCGCAAGTACCGCGAGAAACACCCCCGCAACGGCACCGACCCGAACCGTGTGCAGCACCCGGGCCAGCTGGATTTTGACGATTAGCGAATAGGCAGCCGAGTATAACTATCGCTCTCTTATCCCTAGCTTTTGAAACATTTCTTTTTGGGCAGCGAGGTATCGTCTATTGGCCCCGTCACCTAGCGGCATTGAGATATAGAAATCTGCTTTTTCACTTAAATATTTTTTAGCGAGCACGGTATCTTTAAGGCGTAAAGCTGCAAGGGCTGCTATATGTTTAACGTCCCAATACGAATCAGTTTTGCCGTATTTAGCAACAGCCTCTAGATGTTTACAAAGTGTAAGTGAAAATTTCAGGTTAGCTGTATCGCTGGTACTGTCTTGCACCCACCATGCGAGTGCAAGAATTTCCTGGGAATACTTAACACTACCGGCCAATTCACGGCGGCTATTCAGGCTGTCCGCATTTAATATGTTGTAAGATACAAAATGCTCTTTTGCTTTAGGCAGCACACATGTTGGATTGGCTTCTAGTTTAAGGTTACAGCTTTCTATAATTTCTGCTATATTATCTCTTCTTTTGAGCATGTAGCTGACTTTGGACCAACCTAGTGATGCATTCTCCCAAATGAAGAAATAGGGTGAGTAAAGAAATAAGCAGCTGCAAAGGGAAAAAATTATGCTATGTCTTATGAGTTGGCCTTGGATAAACCTATGACGCAAGAGGACCCCTATTACTCCTAATATACAAGTTACCCCACATAATGTCGCGCCCAATATTAGCAGCTCATCGGCAGATGGGAGATATAAAATTTTAAACGCCAGTCCAAGAGATGCGCTTGAGACTCCCCATGATACAAGTAATGCCCAAGGCTGCTTGTTTTTAGGGTACAGCCCTAAGAAAGTATAGGATATTGCTAAGATTCCAGAGCCAAGAATGATAAACTCATTAGATAATAGCAGATGTATTGTTTTTAAGCCTAAACCAAGAAACAGCAGTAGCTGGCCCAGGCCAACGTTAAAACGCCCCACTTTCCAAAGTCGAACTTTGATTCTGGATATGCCTGAATCAGTAAAGGTTTCTTGAACTGGCTGTGGTAAGAGTGGAAGCAAAATTTGAGCAATACCCACTAGTACAAAGCTTAGTGCCAAAAGGAGAACTAAGTTTTGTACTTCACTTAGTAGGATCACATGGGCCAGCACCAAAAGCACCCAAGGGCCATAGGTAAATAGCACCTTGTAACGCAAATAGAGCTCTTCTGTTCTCAACCAAAGCAACTGAATCTGCTGACGAATAGATGCCAAATAGAAATACGCGCGCGTGAACAGGTAAAGTGCAGCAAAGCCAATTGCAAGCAGCGGGCTGAAAATGAGTGAGCTTGTAGTTAGTATAACGAAGAAGGTGCCTACGCCCAGATCGCGAAAGTAGCGCATGAGCACAATCACACCTTCGCTATCAGCAAACAGGATGCGGGCTTTTGCCAGCTCCTGGTGTACACGGCGGCCCAGCCCTTCCAACTGCACTGCGCGCCCCTCAATGGGCGGAGTGCCATACAGCACGGTTTCTTCTTTGGTATTGTAGGCGCGGGCCAGTTCCAGTGCGGTGTCAATGCGCTGGCCCAGGTCGCTAAACCGTAATCGCGTAGCGATGACCGTTAAGAAAAAGAGCGAGCAAAACAGGGTGAGCATGCAGATGGCACTGAACAAGTTTTTCTTGTCGCCCATCGCGGCCAGGTCAGCCCACTCAGCGGGTGGCTGGAGATGAAGGATGCTGGCGCTAAGCCCCGATAGGTGCTGAAGAAACACAGTAATGTCTGAAAGCGTAAGCAGGTCCGTGCTGATGAGCTGCACAAAAGCACTAAAAGCCAATGCCCCAAACAGGGCTGCCTCCAGTACAAAGGCCTCGATGCGCTGGTTTAGTCCTTTCAGCTTAACTGTAAGTACCGCCAGGTGTTCATCATTTTCATCCGCATTGAGCTGTGTGGGCTCTTCTTTGCCTGACTGCGCAAGGTATGTTTCTACCAGCTCCGGTGTAGGCCAGGGGTAACTGTTCTGAAGTGTGGAAAATAGCAGATAGCCAAACAAAGACATGAAGAAAATTACCCCCGGGATCACGCCGTCCTCTTCTTTAAATAACTGTACATTAAGGGCTACTGCTAACAGTGTATGGAGAAACCAGAAAGAATAATGCCAGGGTGAAAGCGACAATCGTAATGTGGGCACAATGGCATTCTCTGTTGCTAGCTGCTTGCCAAATTCACGTCGTAGATACTTTGCGCGTTGGGCAGCTGCAATGGGAGTTGCTAGCATTAGGCATGTAGAAAGCAACGCAAACCAACTATCATCAACAAACTGGTTTCGCCAAAAGATGAGCAGTAAAAACAGTGCGGAGAGGTTGGCTAATAAAAGCCTCAGTGTGGGCTTGAGCGTAAGCGTCTTGCCCTCTGCCTGTAGGCGCGCCGCTTGCAGCTCAGAAACTTTAACGTCAAGTTCTATCCGTTGTTCAGGTGTAACCCTCAGCAATTGGAGCAGTTGCTCAGCTACCGCTTGTTGCCGGTGCAAGACACGGGTAAATGCCGTGTCTGTTTTTACATCCAGCTTGAGGTACAGCATAGCAGCCGTCAGTGTGGGTTGCTGTAATTCCGCTGGGAGTTTGTTTATGTCATCAGCAAGGCTCTCCACTGTATCCCCTTTATATTTCACGGCCTCATTGAGTTGTGCGGATACCTGCTCAGCACCCCGCTGTGTGCCGTACAATTTTTCCATGGCCATACGCCAGTGCTGCCAGCGCGCGAAACCCTCAGCCCCAGCCTGGTGCCGCGCCAAGAGCACTAGCCGTGCCGCGCACCGTAAGGCGTCATCCGTAAGCGGGATGAGTTTGTAGGCGGTATTGTTCATGGTCTGTCAAAGTAAGCCATCATACAACCAATGTACTTACACCCAAAGTAGATACTGCGTAGCTTTGCTGCAAATCCATACGCTACTTTTGCGCGAATTCACTGCCCTGCTCTATAAAGAAGCCCTGCTGGAACTGCGGCAGCGCACAGCACTGGCCGGGCTGCTGCTGTATGTGCTGGGCACGGTGCTCATCGCCGCTATCGCGCTGCGGGGTAAGGTCACGCTTGAGGTGTGGAATGTGGTGTACTGGGTCATTGTGGTGTTTGCAGCGCTGCAGGTAGTAGCGCGTGGCTTTATGGGCGAGCGCGACACCCAGCAGCGCTACCTGTATCAGCTCGCGGGGCCCGTGCCGCTCATTCTAGCCAAGACGCTGTACAATACAATAGTGCTTACCGCTACGGCGCTGGTGGCGCTGCTGCTGTATGCGCTGTTGCTGGGCTACCCGGGTGCTTCACTTTTTGACTTCGTGCTGGCAGTGCTGCTGGGCAGCTTGGCCCTGGCCTGCACCCTCACGCTGATGAGCGCAATTGCATCGCGGGCAGGCGGGCCGGCTACGCTGATGGCGGTACTGAGCCTGCCCTTGCTGGTGCCCGTGCTGCTGGCTGTGCTGCGGCTGGGCGCTACGGCGCTGGCCGGGTTTTTTGTGGGGCGCGATGTGCTGCTGGCGCTGGGGCTGGCCGGCATCAGTGTGGCGCTGGGCGTGGTGCTGTTCCCATATGTGTGGCGGAGTTGATGCTATCTTTGAGCCTGTAATGACTGAGAATTTTTTGCTCCGCCGCATCTACAAAGCACTCGCGCTGCTGCTACTCACGTACGCGCTGATGGCGGGGCTGCTCATTGAATTGCCGGACATCGGCGGGAACATACAGCAGACCAGCCGCAACCTGTTTTACCATGTACCTATGTGGTTTACGCTCATGCTGCTTATGGCGCTGAGCCTGTGGTGGAGCATACAATACATGCGCCACGGCCGGCTGGCCGATGATGTGAAGGCGCGGGAGGCTGTGCAACTGGGGTTGGTATTTGGCGTGCTGGGCCTCTGCACGGGCAGCGTATGGAGCCGCGTAACCTGGGGTGCCCTGCTACCTGCCACAGACTTTGCCGCCTGGTGGGCCTGGGACCCCAAACAGACCAGCGCCCTCATCGCGATGCTGGTGTACCTGGCCTACCTCGTGCTGCGCGGCGCGGTGGATGAGCGCACCCAGCGCGCGCGCCTCGCGGCAGTATACAACGTGTTTGCAGGGGCCCTGCTGGTGCCGCTGCTCATCATCATCCCGCGTATGCTGGGCGGCCTGCACCCGGGTGGCGGCGAAGGCAGCCCGGTGTTTAATAGCGCCGATATTAGCAATGCCTACCGCATTGTCTTTTATCCCGCCATCGTTGGCTTTATGCTATTGGCGCTCTGGCTCCTGGAACTGCGCGTGCGCTACATACGCCTGAAAGACACCATTGCCCACACTACCCAATCGTAACATACTGTGAACAAATTGCTTTTTGTGCTGCTACAGGCAGCGGAGGCCAGCCCAGCGCACGGCATCCTGTTTGCCAGCGATAAAATCTATACCGTGCTGGCAGTGGTACTCATTATCTGGGTGGGGGTGGCGCTATTTCTGATACGACTGAACTGGCGCATTAGCTGCCTGGAGAAGCTGGTGCCGGAGCCGAACGAGAAATAGAAGTGTGTTGAAAATGTTGATTTGCATGCTAACTTGCTAAGACGCTAACGCCAAAGAAATATGCAAGCTGTATTCCCTACACACACTGCTGCCCGCAACCCCGCGCGCAATGTACTGTATCTTCTGGGCCTTACGCCGGGCTTGGTTACCATCGCGGGCAACCTGCTGGGCGGCCCATGGGCGCTGGCCAACTGGGCCTTCTCATTTGTGGTGCTGGCTGCACTGGAGCGGCTGACGAAACCTGACCTGACCAATGCATACGATGAAGATGAGACCCTGCCCAACCTGGTGCTGGCAGGCTATGTGGTTATACAAACCCTTACGGTAGGTACACTGGTGTATGGCATTTATGCAGGAATCCTTACTGGCCCCTGGGTGTGGGCAGCTGCACTGAGTACAGGTATACACAGTGGCAGTGCGGGCATCACGGTAGGGCACGAGCTGCTGCACCGCAAAGAAAAATACTGGCAGCTGTGCGCCAAGTGGCTGCTCTTTTTAAGTGGCAACCCTTACTTTTTGGTAGCGCATCTGCGCACGCACCACCGCCTGGTGGCTACGCTTGACGACAGCACTACGGCCCGCCTGAACGAAAACCTGTATGCTTTCTCGGTGCGTAGTGTAGCAGGCCAGATGCGCGACTGCCTGCGCTACGAGGCTGAACGGCTGCGCAAAGCGGGCAGGGCCCCCTATGGCCTGATGAACTATGGCGTGGGGAACCTGGTGGGCATGGCTGCACTCACGGCGCTGCTCTGGGGTTTCATCGGCTGGCAGGCAGCGGCGGCTTTTGTGCTACAGGGTGTGATAGCGGACTTTCTGCTGGAATACATTAACTACATACAGCACTATGGCCTCCAGCGCGCGCAGGTAAACGGCGTGTATGAAAAAGTGAATGAACACCACAGCTGGCAGAGCGACCATGCCACGCGCTTCTTTCTGGTGGACCTAAGCCGCCACAGCGACCACCATGCCAATGGTGCCAAACATTACCCACGCCTGCAGCATTACGATGCCAGCCCTGCACTGCCCACCGGCTACAGTGGGATGATCTACCTGGCGCTGGTGCCGCCGCTGTTTTACAGGGTGATGAACCCGAAAGTGGCTGCACTAACAGCGCCCTAGATACCGGTATCTAGCATACAGTTTTGTTGAGGTGTTATCAATAAACTGCCTGCTCTTTTTTTCCGGGCACAAGATGTTTTTCTATTTTGAACGTTTGTTTTGAAAAAACGGAATCAAAGAAATCAGGTACTATTTCGTTCATCGCTATAATCATACTTCTAGGCGCTACGCTGCCCAATAGCCCTATCCATTGAAAGGCGGGAGAGAAATAGTTCAAGTCTGTAAAATTGTAATGCTCGGCACCGGAAAAGAGTATGCCCTGCGCCATTCCTTTAGACTTACTCAAATAGGGGCCGTACAACGAGTATCCATACGGTGAGCGCCTGGCCTCAAGAAATAGCAAAGGGGTAGTAATGCTTTTGTTAAAGTAATCTCCATACTGAAAGCCGTCCATGTTTACTGCTCCGAGAACTCTGCTATCCAGCATGGCGGCGTTTACAGCTGCCGCGCCACCAAATGACATACCGAAGGCGCCGATTCTGTTTGTATCAATCTTGGAATAGAGTGAAGAACCCTTATCTAAGTTTTCGCGGCATAAGTAGTTGATACTTGAAACAATATCGTTTGTCCATATCGTTGCAAATCGATTGGTATAGTTAGATTGTGCAGTCAGGCTTGTTATCTTCTCATTGAGCAGGGTGCTGTTTTTTTCATTGAGAATCATTTGCTCAATGTCGTTGCTATCAACTGGGGTTGCAGTGGAATCGACAGGGACAACGCGCGGAAAAAAAACAATTTTGTTTTCATTAGCGGCAGCAAAAATGCTTTGGTGGCTATGGGCGATGGCAGCCACAATGTATCCGCGGCTTGCCAGTTCCTCCATCAATACTGTGTTCTGGCCGAACCAGGAACCATACCCATGCGAGAAGGTAATAAGCGGGAAACGCCCCTCTGCCCATGCGGCGTTAGTACTGCTATTTGTTTCGATTTTACCAAGTTGCGAAAACATAAAGGATGGAATGCCTACAAGCTTGGCCAGATAGGAAAATGACTTTTCGCTTTCCTCTAAGTAGGGGTTAGGCTGCTGACCTGTTTTAGCAGGATACCAAATTTTAAGATATAACGTCCTCTTGTCATTCTTTTCGGGTGTCATGGTTTCATCACGGTCTGTATTTACTGTGCTATACCTAACGCCGATTGCATACTTGCCTGATGGTTTTGGAAACTTTACAAACGGGAAAAGCCAGAACAAAAAGCATGATACCCCAATTAGGCCAATGAGTACAAAAGAAACCAATAGCTTTTTCTTAGCTAATGGCCCATAAAACAAAGCAAGTATGAGGAACGAGATACACAGGTAAACCGGTACAAAGTGCCAGGTAAGCCCCTGTCCTACTACCCAAACAACCAATGCCGCACCCACCGTGCTGAGTAAGATCTGAAAGCGTTTCATTTTGAGATTGGATTTGATAATCCCTATGTTACCCACAGGCTATAGCGGATGATATACCAAGTGCTGGTGCCGCCGCCATTTTATAAAGTGATGAACCCGCGCGTTGAAAAGTTAGCTTTCTAAGAATTCACTCAGGTTTTGTATAAAGTTTGAAAAGCCTGAAAGATCATGACTCCCATTTAACCTACCAACTACGCTGTCGCAAAGTTTAACTTTGTCTAACTCTTCGATGTTCACAATTTTCCCAGCTCCATTATCACTGGAGCTTTTTACATAGAACTCGTGTGTAATCATTTCATCAGGCAATAGATTTTCAATTCCTTTTTTAATCTTGACATTATTTTTGTTGGTAGCCAATTTAATAACCCAAGGGAAACTACTTTTATCTTCCTGAATGTTAACATCATTGTCAAATAGGATCATAATTTTTTTATCCTTGTATTGCTCCTTATTTGATTTTAAAAATTGGGTAGCGTTTTTTAAATGGCTTTCTCCAGTAGACTTTGCTTGTCCATTTTCTTTTCGCCCAATCCACTCTATATCGACTTTATCAGCCAGATTTGGTTTCTGAAGTGAGATAACCTTCTTTAAATATTTGGGGTCTGTCTCTCCTTCGGTATATATTACAGGCTTATTGTACTTCTTTATCTTTTCTGCTAACGCTTCCTTTTCTTTCACATGCTCCTCTATGTATGGAGACAATACCTCAAGCAACCCCAAGTCTCTATCAATACTATTGACATCACCAGGTGTAATTTTCGGTAAAACATAAACACTTTCTTCATATTCCTTGATTTGATACAAAGTTACTTTTTTCCTGTCCCTTTTCCCCATTGCATAAAATGCAGGCGAGTGAGTCGTTATTAGAATCTGAATGTCCTTAGAGTATTCAAGAAAATCGTTAGCGAGAGAATTCGCCACGCTTAACTCAAGGTTGTTTTCAGGTTCTTCATACCCCCAAATGGTATCTCTTCTTATTGAGCCGCTACTCAAATTCTTATTGTACTGTGCTGATATAAATTTTAGTATTGCAGGTATATGCCTTACTTTAATGCCGTCTCCCCTATTGGCCATAGAGACACTGCGCTGTTTGTGTTCAGTCTCAAAGTCTAGAATTTTAAATAGGGTATTGATTGTGTTGGGGATTTGGATGTTGCTTTTAAACCCTAGAACTTTCTTTAGTTCGTCTTCCAGGTCACTAGTATGGTCTCTTATATGTTTTATGAAATTCCCAGAAGCATCCCTTATCTCCGTATCAACGGTCTCTTCGAGTGCCTCATAAAGATTACTCAAAAGCTGCGAAAAATAGTCACTACTCTTAATTGCAGGAACATACTTGTATCTTATATTCTCAAGCCAGCTTACAATTTTGCTTCTACCATCATTAATTTCTGTTTCATCTTCAAACTTCTTTGAATTTTCTACAATACCGCTAACCCTCCATACTTTAGTCCATACTATTTTTCTTTTCTCGCTATATGTTACCGGGGGATCAATAAAAATTTTTATAATAATCTCCTTTGCTTTCTTCTGAGGAACTTTTGCATCGTAGCTAAAATCATCTTTAAAGTTTATTTTCTGCCCGGGCTCTGTTTCATCGTTAAAAAATAAATTAAGAGCTCTCAGATAGTTTGATTTGCCCACATCGTTCTTTCCGACAAGAATAGTTAAATCATTCAAGTATATAGTCTTGTTTGTTATTGACCTGAAGTTGCGAATCTGTACTTGATGAATCATACGGGTAGTGCCATTAATCTCTAATTGATAATCTAAAGTACATTCAAATTTTCATAGCTCAAAGCGCATCACGAACTCGCGCTCGTCTACATCGCCGGTGCGCTTAAAGCCTACGCTGTGGAACATGTACTCAGCAGGTGCATTTTTGCTGGCGATGCTGGCGCGCACCTCGCTCACGCCCGGTTTCTTCATCAGCTTTTGCACCAGCGTGGTAAGGGCATCGCGGCCCATGCCGCCACCCTGGTGTTTCTTGTCTATCATAAAGCGCGTAACCCACGGCACGCCGCTAAAGGTGCACACCACCGCAAAGCCTATCATTGTGCTCTCCTGGTAAAGGCCATACAGTTCTGCGCTGGGCTCAAACTTACTCTCGGCAATGCTGAAGAGGTTGTTAGGCAGGTAGTCCTTCTGGTCATCGGCCAGCTCCAGGGCGATGGCATGATCCCAGTTGTTGCGTGAGAGGGGGATGAGTTTAATCATGGGGGGAGAAAGCGTTATCGCGAATTACACATTTTTATATTTCCGGATACTAAGAGCGGCATGAATGCCTGTTTTACTGCTGCCTACTGGTCGTGTGGCCCTGCGGACCCACGGCAAATGACTTCAGGTAAAACGGCTCAAAGGTGATAACATCAGCAAACTGCTGCTGCTGCCAGCGGGTGTGGGCCAGGGCGCCCATGCCGCGTGCGCTGCATAGCACATCTGTATGGAAGATGGCATTGGGGTGTCCTGCGATATGCGGCGCAAATTTGGGAGCACCATCGCCAATGAAAATAACAGGCCCCTTGGCCAGTATTTGCGCAAAGCTGTCTGCGGTAAGGATGTGCGCTTCTGCTGGGTGCAGCTCGTTCAGGTCAGCATCGTACAGCGCAAAGTACACTTCCATGCGGCGGGCATCTAGCAGGGGGCAGATGCGTGCACCCAGCTGTTGTGCTTCTTTCCGCACCAAGGCAGCAAGCACTTGTAATGTGTGCAGGGTGATGAGCGGTATGCCCAGTGCCATACATAGCCCTTTGGCAGCGCTGGTACTGATGCGCAGGCCCGTGTACGAACCCGGGCCTGCAGCCACCGCCACAGCACTCAGTTGCTGGGGCGTAAGGTCACAGTTAGCCAGCAACTGCTGCGCGGCCGCGGTAACGATGCGCCCATGAATTTTAGGTCTGAAGTATTCCTGTATACCGAGTAAGGTTTCGCCGCGAAACAATGCTGCACTGAACACCTCGGTGCTGGTTTCCAGTGCCAAGATTAGTGGCGGTGCTGTAGTTTGCGCGGGTTGCATTTAAGCAGAAACTGTGTGCATGCGCTGGTAGGTATCCACGGTGTTTTGCAGCAGCATGGCTATGGTCATGGGGCCTACGCCGCCAGGTACGGGTGTGATGTAGCTGCACAGTGGGGCCACTTCGTCAAAGGCCACATCACCTACCAGGCGGTAGCCGCTCTTTTTGCTGGCATCCGCCACGCGGTGTATGCCCACATCTACTACTACCGCGCCGGCTTTTACCATATCGGCTTTGATAAGCTGGGGCTGGCCTGCGGCTGTAATCAGAATGTCAGCCTGGCGGGTGTAGTAGGCTACGTCTTGTGTTTTGGTGTGGCAGAGCGTAACGGTGCCATTGCCCATCTGGTTGTTACGGCTGAGCATGAGGCTGATGGGTGTGCCCACGATGTTGCTCCGGCCCAGCACCACGCAGTGCTTGCCCCAGGGGGTTATGCCGCTGCGGTGCAAGAGCTGCATGATGCCTGCGGGGGTGGCAGGGGCCAGGCAGGGCTGGCCTTGTGCCAGGCGGCCCAGGTTGATGGGGTGGAAGCCGTCCACATCTTTGTGGGGTAAGATGGCTTCTATCACAGCTACTTCAGAAATATGTTTGGGCAGGGGTAGCTGTACGATGACGCCGTCGAGCAAGGGGTCGTTGTTTATATCTGCCAGCTTACTTAGTAAGGACTCCTGTGTAATGGTAACGGGGTAATGAAGCAGCGTACTTTGAATGCCCACCTCTGCGCAGGCCTTTACTTTGCTACTCACATAGGTCTGGCTGGCGGGGTTCTCACCCACCAGGATTGCGACCAGGTGCGGCGCACGCTTGCCGTTTCCAACGAGCTGTGCGACGGTGGATTTCAGTTCGGCACGGATAATGGAAGCTGTGTGGGTGCCGTCGAGTAGCTGCATGCGGGTGGTGGGATTGGGCTGTGAAGTTCAGGAAAAAACAGTTTACCCTTCTTCTGTTGTTTTAGGGTCTAGCGGTGGCACGAGCAGAGTTTTCTCCTGCATCAATACTACCTGCCCCGGGGGCATGGTTTTGTTTTTGCGCACGTACTTGCGCAGGGTGTAGCTCACGGGGGCCAGGCCGCTGGTGCGCTGTTTGCTATACCAGGCTGCCAGGCCTGCGGCATATTCCAGCACGGGTTTGGGGTAGTCGCCCTGCTGGCCTGGGCGGCGGCGCACCACCACGTGGCTACCGCTTACATCGCGGGCATGCAGCCAGAGGTCTTCTTTACGGGCGTGCTGCACAGTAAGGGCGTCGTTGTCTGCGGCGCCCTTGCCCACCAGGATCGTATAGCCCTGGTAAACAAAAGTGCGGTAAGGGGTGTGGGCCTGCGCCGCTTGTGGGGTGCGCTTGACTATGCTGTATTGCTGCTGGTAGCGCTTCCAGTCTGCTGCGGTGTGTATAGCTGCCAGCGCGAGCTGCTCAGCTGCCAGTGCAGTGCGCGCTGTGGCAAGTTCCTGCAGGTGCTTTTCTAGCTGCGTGCTTTCTTGCTGCTGCTTGTGGTGCTGGACGTAGTAGCGTTCAGCCAGTTGCTGGGGCGTTTCGCCCTGGTTATGTTTAAGGGTTAGGGTGCTGGCAGTGTAGGGGTCGTCGGCTAGTATCGTGTTTTCGCCTGGGATGAATTTGTGCAGGTTTGCCAGCACGATGTGGCCCAACTCTTCAGGGCTGCGAGCAGTAGTAAGTTTTTCTAAGGATTTACGATTGTTACGCTGGCGCGCTTCCAGCTTTTCCATTTCGGCAGCAACGGCCTTTATGCGTTCGGTTACTTGTGCCTGGTAGCCCGCACCGCGCAGTGCCAGCTTGAGCCAGGCCTGCAATGCCTCTGCTATGTTTTCATACTGGGTATGCGGTTCATCTGGCGGCAGCAGCCAGAAGCCAGCTGGCGTATTGGTTACATAATACGGCGGGGATGTGGCAACTTCAATCGATTTCGCAATGGAATCGGGTAGGGTTTCGCCGCCGTGCAGTAGTTTCAGCACCTGCGCCATCAGGTATTTGTCCAATGCTGGATAGGCATTTTTGAGTGCGGGTGTAGGCTTGCCATTTGCTAAGAAAGTATCCTCAACTGCGACGGGTTCTCTTTCTGCGGGGAGCGTAAACCGCAAGTCGTCGGTAAGCTGGCTGCGGAACATCTCCGTTGCGAATCCTTCATGCAGCAGGAGCACATTGCTGCGTGTGCCATGTAGTTTGATTACAAGCTGATAACTGTCTTCCAAATCGAAAACGAGCAGGCGCTCCTGCGCGGGTACCCATATCTGTGTTATGGTTTTCTGTTCAGCAGCACGCAGCAGGTTCACGCTGTTGGTACGGGCGCGGCGGTAGTCTGCTACGGGCACACAATGCGGGAGGTTGGCATCGGTGCTGATGCGGATGAAGACAGCACGTGCGCCTGCGCGGCCCCCTTTGCAGAGCAGCACCAGTTCGTCCGCCTCCTGTGTAAAGGCTTCTATGCAGCGGCCCTCACACAGGGCATCTTGCAGCCAGCCGGCGAGTGCGCACAGGGTGTAGTGGTTAAGCTGCTGCATGATGTAGATGCGAAACTAGCTGTTTGCGCGTGTAGCTTTGCCCATTTAGTTTTGAACGATGCCTAAAGTACTGCTAGGGATAGACCTGGGCGGACGCACGACAGGGAAAACTGCGGTGTGCTGCCTGACGCTACACGAGGATGGCAAAGCAAGCGCACACATGATTACAACGGATGAAGTAACCGCGCAATGCGATGCTGACGACGACCGTTTTGTGGCCTTGCTGCTTTTACAGCAGCCAGTGCTTATCGGCATAGATGCACCCTTGAGCCTGCCAGATACTACACGGCCAGACTACCTGTTTAGGCCTGGCGACCGTGCACTGGGGGCCCTCTCGCCCTTTAGCATGGGCGAGGTCACAGCCCGTGCCCTGCACCTGGCCAGCAAGCTACGCGGCGTGCCCCTGATAGAGGTGTACCCCAAGGCGGTGCTGAAACACCTGGGCCTGCCTTACCGCAAATACAAAGCCGATGGTGTGCTGTTGCACGAAATGGTGCAGCGTGTACAGGCGGTGTATGGCTGGCAGATAGCGCCTTTTGCCCTAAGTGGAGACAACGTGGATGCTCTACTGGCGGCAGTAGCTGCCTGGCACTTTGATGCTGGGGCCTACACGAACCTGGCCTCTACTGGCGAGCCGCCGTTTATTGTACCTGCCTAAACGGCTTACGCGGGCAGAGCCCGTAGTTTTAGGGGCCGGCAAGGCCAGAAATGTGATAATTTAGCGTGACGTTAACGCCGCCATAACCGCAGTTTAAGTCAGATGTCGGTTCTTACCAAACCGTTGCATTTGCCCGTTAATGGTATCACACACACTATATGGCTACCCGAAAACCAACTACCGATAGTCCAGTGGCAGAGAACCCACTGATGGCTGCAACCGTGCAGCCCTCGAACGGCGCCACACCGTTTTCACATGATGCGAACGAGGCCTTCCCATTGTTTAACCGCGAGCTGAGCTGGATACGATTCAATGAACGTGTGCTGGAAGAAGCACAAGACGAGCGCCACCCGCTGATGGAGCGGCTCAAGTTTCTGGCAATTTTCAGCCGGAACCTGGATGAGTTTTTCATGATACGCGTAAGCGGCGTAAAGGAGCAGGTGAATGCTGGCATCTATGAGCGTACCGATGACGGCCTTCTGCCGCAAGAGCTACAGCAGCGCATCTCTGAAATGCTTCACCCGCTGGTTGACTTGCAAAGCGATATACTGAACCAAACGCTTGTGCCAGCCCTGCAAAAAAAGGGTGTAAGCTTTGTAAACCATGCTGACCTGAGCGTGGCAGAAAAAGAAACGCTACGTCTGTATTTTCGTGAGAAAGTATTCCCAATTCTCACTCCGCTGGCGCACGACCCCAGCCACCCTTTTCCTAAACTACGGGCGCTGAGCCTGAACCTGCTGGTAGAGTTTCACAAAGAGATACAGGAGGCCGAAGGTAAAGTGGCAGTGGTACCCATCCCTACCCAGCTCCCGCGCTTTTACAGCTTCGCGAACAAGGAGAAGCATCAGTATAAGTTTGTGCTGCTAGAGCAAATAGTAGAGGCGCACATCGGCATGCTATTCCCGAACATGGCAGTGCAATGTGTGAGCTCCTTCCGGCTTACGCGGAACGCGGACCTGGACATATCCGAAGCGGAAGCGGATGACCTGCTGAAACTGATAGAGCGCGAGCTACGCAAACGCCGCCTGGGCACTGTGAACCGATTTGAGGTAAGTGCTGACATGGACGAAACCAGCGTGGACTACCTGAAGCAGGCACTGGGCCTACAGGAGACGGATATTTACCGCATCAAAGGTATCGTGGGTATGGACAGCCTGTTCCAGCTTGCGGATGTAGTGGACGAGAAAAGCCTGCGCGACGAACCTTTTACCCCTGCGCTACACCCGGCCATAGCACGGTATGATAGCATCTTTGAGGCCATTCGCAGCCAGGACATCCTGCTGCACCACCCGTATGACAGTTTCTTCCCGGTGGTAGAGCTGGTAGAACAGGCCGCGAACGACCCCCACGTGCTGGCCATCAAGCAAACCCTGTACCGACCGAGCGGCCGCAGCGCCATTGCACAGGCGCTGAAAGAAGCCGCCCTAAATGGCAAGCACGTGACGGTGCTGATAGAACTGAAAGCGCGTTTTGATGAGGAGAACAACATAACCTGGGCCAAGGAGCTGGAACGTGCTGGCGTGAATGTGATTTATGGCATTGTGGGCCTGAAGATTCATGGCAAGATGTGCCTGGTGCTGCGCCAAGAAGACGACGGCCTGCGCCACTATGTGCACATGAGTAGCGGCAACTACAATGAGAAGACGGCAACCATCTACACCGACTTGGGCCTGCTTACCTGTAACAAAGAAATTGGCGAAGATGTGAGTGAGGTGTTTAACTTACTTACGGGCTACAGCCGGCAGGAAGAGTGGCGCCACATACTGGTAGCGCCCATGAGCATGCGTCGCAATTTTTTAAAGTTGATTGAAGACTGTGTTGCGCACCACAAAGCGGAGCGCCCCTCGCGCATACGCCTTGTGATGAACAGCCTAGTAGATACTGAAATGATAGCTGCTCTATACAAAGCGAGCCAGGCAGGCGTAAAGGTAGATTGTGTGGTGCGCGGCATCTGCTGTCTGGTGCCAGGTGTGCCGGGCATCAGTGAGAATATCACTGTGCGTAGCATAGTAGGCCGCTTCTTAGAGCATGTGCGCATTTACTGCTTCCAGTTTGACGGGCAAACACGGGTGTATAGCGGCAGCGCAGACTGGATGCCACGCAACCTGAACCGCCGCATAGAAGTGGCCTACCCGATAGATGACCCTGCCCTGAAAAACCAAGTGCTGGAACTGCTGGAGATAAACCTGCGCGATACGGCCAAGTCGCGGTATTTGCAGCCCGCTGGCCTATACACACGGCCCGAAATGACTGGCGAAAAGGCCGTTTCGGCACAGGAACTGTTTCTAAAAAATGCACGGGCCCGCCAGCGTGCCATTGATACGATATACAATCGTTAACTTTAAGGCCTTAACTTATTGTTGTTAGCAAGCGATGTGCCTAACGCACGGATACAATCAGCTTGTGCACGTACATGGACCTGAAAGAACCATCAGCCGATATCGGCCTTGAAATAGAGCCTTCCCCAGAAATGAAAAATGGGGGGGGTGAGGGTAAAGCGGCAAAAACGCCCCTGGCTGAGCTGAGCCCGGCAGCCAAGGCCCAGCGTGACAAGCTTTTTGAGGGCGAGATGATGCCGCACATCAAAAGCCTTTACCACTTTGCCTACCGGCTGGCAGGCGACGAAGAAAACGCTAATGATCTGGTGCAGGATACCTACCTGAAAGCCTACCGTTTTTTTGACAGCTATGAGCAGGGTAGCAATGCCAAGGCCTGGCTCTTCAGAATCCTGAAGAACTCTTTCATTAATAACTACCGCAAAACGAGCAAAGAGCCTGGTAAGGTCGACTATGAAGAGGCGGAAACCTACCTGAACACAGGCAAAGCCGGGCATGTAGATAGCATAGACATGCGCGAGAAGATCTTTCGAGGAATGGTAGGGGATGAGATAACCAACGCACTTAACCGCCTACCCGTTGACTTTCGAACGGTAATCATTCTATGTGACATAGAGGAGTTTACGTACGAAGAAATTGCCAAAATCATAGATATACCCATAGGCACGGTGCGCTCGCGGCTACACCGTGCACGTAAAATGTTACGGGATATGCTCTTGGGGTATGCTGTAAGTATGGGCTACGATACCAGCGAGAGCAGTGAAGATGAAAAGGATTTTGTGCCAAAACAGTAATCTGGGAACAATGCAGTAAATGTGCGTGTTAAGGATATTGAAACACAAACGAACAAGCAATACAAACATTCAATTTAAATTGAAAGTAAGAGCAACCTAAATGGCACAACCTATCTTTCCCGCCACACCCGAACCTTTAAAAGTAGGTCTGCACCGTGAGGGTTCACCGTACACGGATGAGGAATGTGAAGAAATTATCGGCAAACTGGAGGAGCTTCTGGATGGCGAGCTGGATACAAGTAAGGAGGAGCAAGTTATAGCCATGGTGAACGACTGCAACTACTGCTTGGAGCAATATCACATAGAGCAAAGTCTGCGCAAACTGGTGAAAAGCGGGCTGGAAAATGTGCAGGTAAACAACGAACTGGTGAACAGCATCAAGCTGAGTATTCAAGACACCAGGGACCATGAGAAGCATGACGGTGCGGCATAACTATGGTGCTGCGATTGGGTTAAGCATCTGTAAACAAGCACGACAACAGCCCTGCATCCCCCAGAACCGGCATCTTTTCTACTACCTTTACAGGGCAGGCGACAGTAAATTTTAGCGCCGCAATCACAGTATGGAATGGTGGGATAGCGCCTGGGATTTTTTTAAGAAGTTAATACATCCGCAGAGTATTATTGAACATGGCGGCGTATGGCTACTGGTAGCGGTGGTGTTTGCAGAAACGGGGCTATTGGTAGGCTTCTTTCTACCCGGTGATTCTTTACTTTTTACCGCAGGGCTGTTGGTTGGTACAGGTAAGTTTCATCAGCCTATTTTGCTGGTGGTTGGCATGCTCTGCCTGGCAAGTGTATTGGGCGACAGCACCGGCTACTGGATAGGCCGCCGCGGTGGGTCTGCCGTGTTTAACCGCAAAGAGAGCTGGCTCTTTCGGCCAGAATATGTAACCACTACGCGAGACTTCTACAACCGCAATGGCGGCTTTGCACTGGTATTGGGTAAGTTTCTGCCCATCATCCGCACCTTTGCGCCGGTGATGGCTGGCGTGGTGCAGCTCAATTACCGCACCTTTGTACTGTACAGCCTGGCGGGCAGCGCTAGCTGGACAGTCAGCATTACGCTCATCGGATATTTTCTGGGTAGCACTTTCCCCTGGGTGAAAGACTACCTGGAGTACATCATCATAGGGCTAGTGGTGGTTACCGCCATACCCATTTACCGCAAGCTGCGCGCTGAAAACAAATTGCGGAAAGCGGCAGCGGCTGAGGCAGTGAAGGAACCAGAAGATTCAACTGTTCAGCAATAGATATGAGCAACGGAAGTACCCATAGCCAGCGCGCGCCCAGCCCTGTGGGTTTGTATCCGCATGCACGGCGGGTGGGCAATCTGTTGTTTCTTTCAGGCGTGGGGCCGCGCACACCAGGCACGAATGCCATACCCGGGTTGGAGCAAGACACTTTAGGCAATGTTTTGCGTTACGATTTTGCAGCGCAGTGCCACAGTGTATTTGCCAATGTGCGCGCCATACTGGAAGATGCCGGCAGCGGCTGGGAAAACATGGTAGATGTAACGGTGTACCTGACGAACATGCACGACGACTTTGCGATCTATAACAAGCTGTGGGCAGAGTACTTTAGCGTAAACCCACCCTGCCGCACTACGGTAGAAGTAAACTGCCTGCCTACGCCCATTGCAATAGAGCTAAAGGTGGTGGCTACGGTAGGATAATATTATTCGTAAAGTATTACTGCTGAGCAGGTTTCGGCGGCACCTTCTTCGTGTTGCGCCCAAAGATGCTGAATTCGCCGATGTACCGGCGCGGATTCTGCTGAAAATCAGTGGTGAGTTTTTCTAAGCTGGTCAGGCTTTTGTTCAGGTTGTCATACACGGCGCGGTCAGTGAGTAGTGCGCCTGCGGTGCCTTTGCCCTGCTGCAGGTCTGCCATCATCTTGTTTAGCGCTGCCAGGCTTTGGCGCGTTTCCGTCATGGCTTTGCGCAGCTCAGGCATGCCGCTCTTGAGTGTGTCTGTTGCTACAGCTACGTTTTTCAGGGTGCGGTCTAGCGTGCCGCTGTTTTTGTCCAGCATCGCCGTAAGTGTATTTACATTTTTCATGATGCTGTCCATCCGGCTCAGGCTGTGCGTAGCCAGCGAAAGGTTCCCCGTGGTTGTTTCCACATTTGTCATGATGCGCTGTAACTGGGCGGGGTCGCCAATTACCTTGTTCATACTCTGGGTAGTTCTTAACAATTCGCTACTAAGTTTCTCTAGGTTATTCTTAAGTGGTATAATGCTCTCTTTCACTTCTGCAATCAAGTCCATTGCGGTACTGTCTCGCAGCATATCCCCATCTTTGCAGTAAGTAGTAGCCTTGCCTGGCACCAGCTGAATGATCTTATCAGAAATCAGACTTTCTGATATTATCATTGCGTAGGAATCAGTGGGCAGTTGCAGGTCGCTATCCAGAGCAAGTGTTACGGTAATTTTACCGGTCGTGTTGTCATAGTCCATGCTGCCCACTTTCCCGATGCGATATCCGTGAATGATTACTTTGCCGCCCAGGCCCAGGCCTGAAACGTTCGTGTAGGTGGTTTTTAGCTTAAGCGGCCGGTTAAACACCGAGCTGCCCCTGAGGTAGCTGATGCCCCAGAGCAACATTATGGTAGCCAATACGAAAAGGCCTCCAACTTTTACTTCACGAGAAATTGTCATACCGGCATATTACTTTCATAAGGCACAGATTATGCGCCCATTTGTCCAGCCAAAAGTAAGACAAAACCCCGCAGTACAAGTACGTTTCGGGCAGCGTTGCCTGCGGCTGAGCCTCTTTATTTGGCATCAGCCCGTGTGTGCTCGCGTCTGTAGGTTTCTACAGCCTGGTAGATGGCATTGGCTATATGCTGCTGCCCCTCGCTGCTGCTTAAAAATTTTTCTTCTATAGGGTGGCTTAGGAAGCCGATTTCGGTAAGCACGCTTGGCATACTGGTTTTCCAGAGCACCAGAAAACCGGCCTGCTTTACACCGCGGCTGGTACGTTTTGCATTCTGCTTGAAGCTGTTTTCCATTTTGCCAGCCAGCAGCAGGCTCTGCCGCAGGTAGGCATTCTGCATGAGTGAGAAAAGGATGTAACCCTCCGGGCTTTTGGGGTCAAATCCGTCATACTTGTCCTCATAGTTTTCTTCCATCAGGATGGAGCTATTCTCGGTCATCATCACATCCAGGTGGTCTTCGTGTTTGTGCAGGCCCATGGCATAGGTTTCGCTGCCATACACAGTTCGGTTGGGGTTGGCATTACAGTGTATGCTGATGAAAAGGTCCGCCTTGCGTTTATTGGCGTGCTGCGCCCGCTCTATGAGGCCAACGAAAGTATCTGTGCGGCGCGTAAGCTCTACCTTGAGGGTGGGGTACTTTTCTTTGAGCAGCTTTTCCAGCTTGAGCGCCACAGCCAGTGTAACCGTTTTTTCGCGCGTGTTTTTGCCGCTGGTGCCGGGGTCTATGCCGCCATGGCCAGCATCAATCACCACAGTGTCAATCGTGAGGGGTGGTGCAGGCAGCCAGAGGCAGGAAAGCTGGAAAAAAGCAGCCGTTGCCAGCAGTAGGGAGATCAGGAGGACACGCATGGCAAAAACTATGACAGGGCTTTTACAGTACTAAAAGACGTTAAAGGAGCAGGGCTTTGGGTGCGTAGGTAAAGGGTACTGTTAGGGTATCTTGTTAACTTGCAGGCTGTTTGGCTGCAACAGACTATTTCTGTTCACGTAAAAATACACCCAGCTTACGGCGTTTTCCTACAATTTTGCGGCCCAAAAATGTACATCCCATTGCTGCAGTGTGGGTGGCGGTATGTGGGTTACTGCTGCTGGCAGTAACTATGCCCCTGCAAGCACAAGAGGGGCGCTTTTTACAGCAGGCTACTAAAGACGCTGAGCAGGTGCGGCGAGACAGCCTGATGCACCGTACAGACAGCTTGTATGTGGACAGCCTGAAAAACGTAAACGAGTTTAAGGCTGCAGTGCAATACCAGGCCACTGACAGCATTACCCTGGAAGCAGAAGCGCGCACCATGCACATGTATGGCAAGAGCATTTTGCGCTATGAGCAGCAGCAGGTGGAGGCTGAGCGAATAGACGTGAACTACAAAAGCTCAGTGCTGGAAGCGAACGGCATACCCGACACCAGCGACAAAGACGGCCTGCGCAAACTGGGCGCGCCGCTCTTTAAAGATGGCGAAGACGTGTATGAAACCGAAAGCATGCGCTACAACTTTAAAACCAAAGTGGGCAAGATTATTTACACGCGTACCAAGCAGGATGAAAACATCATGATCCTGCGGCAGACGAAGCGCAACCCGGATGAATCCTTCTTTGGGGCGGATGGCAAGTTTACCACCTGCGACCATGACCCCCCGCACTACTACATACGCATACGCAAGGCGAAAGTGATACCCAACAAACGCGCGATGACCGGGCCGCTGTACCTGGTGATAGAAGACCTGCCGCTGCCGCTCATCCTGCCATTTGGGTACATCCCCCTTAAACGCGGGCGGCAGAGTGGCGTCATTCTACCTGTATATGGGCAGGACATTAACCGCGGTTTCTTTTTACAACAACTGGGCTACTATACAGGCCTAGGCGAGAACATGGACCTGCTGATAGATACTGACCTGTATGGGTACGGTACCTACCGTGTCGGGATCACTTCAAACTATTTTAAACGCTACAGGGCGCGGGGTAGCTTTAAGGTGGATTATGCCTACAATGTGCTGGGTCTGCCAGGCGACCCTAACCAACAAGTTCAAACTACCAGCAGTGTAAACTGGCAGCATGACCAGCCTATAAACCCAACCACCCGCTTGAGCGCAAACGTGCAGGTGCAGACGGGCCAGTTTAACCAGTTTAATGCTGTGCAAGCCGTGCAGGCCCTTACTGCCCAGTTTAACAGTAGCATTTCTTTTCAAAAAACGTTTCTGCCGCGGCAGCTATGGAACTTGACAGCGAACATTAACCACTCACAGAACATACGGAACCGCGTGGTAGATATGACACTGCCGAACATTAACCTGAACCGTGCGCGGTGGTTCCCTTTCGTGGGGGCTGATGGCGGCAGGGGCGCATGGTATGAGAAGATAGGGGTGCAGTATGGCAGCAGCCTGCAGGGCCGTGTAACCATAAGTGAGCGTAACTTTCTGGGAAAGGCGATGTGGGACTCGTTGAGACTGGGCGCGGTGCATACCATTGGTGTATCAAACAACCTTACGGTACTTAAGTATTTCAACCTGACACAGAGCATCAGCGCGCGCGAGTACTGGTATGACAGATATGTAGAGCCTACCTATTTTACGGATGTGGTGAACGTAAACCGGCCTGCATTACGCCCAAACTCTGACACTACCTTTATCTCTACCCGTACACTGGCCACCCAGAGTGTGCTACGCGAGGGCATTATTTTACAGCAACGCAGCGGCCCTGCACGTGCAGCAGACTTCAATTTGAGTTTAACGTTGAGTACTCGTATTTATGGGGTAGTACAGACGCGTGGGCTGAGCCAGCGCGCCTTTAGGCATACCATCACACCGAGTATATCCTACACACTAACCCCGGATTTTTCTGACCGAAGCTGGGGCTACTACCAGCATTTCGATTTTTCCGCTACCGGCCAGGGCACCCGCCGCGAAAGCCGCTTTCAGAAAAGCTTAATAGGAGGCCCGGGGGCCGGCCGTGCGCAGAGCATCGGCTTCACGCTCTACAACTTGTTTGAGATGAAGTGGCTACCCCAGAAGCTGAACCCGAAGGACACCACCCGCAAGCCAGGCCAGAAGGCCGAATTTAAGTACCTGACTTTGCTAGACAATCTGGGCCTTAGCGGCAGCTACAACCTGGTGGCTGACAGTTTTAAGCTGTCTACAATCGGCCTTACTGCGCGAACCGCACTTTTCAATAACAAGCTTACAATCAACTATAGTGGCAACCTGGACCCTTACGTTTTAGAGACGCAGCTCGACTCTGTGGGCGAAGGCTTAAGAAGAAATGGCCAACTCCAGGGCTTTCGCCGTAACGTATATGCTTGGCAGCGCGGCGCAAGCCTGGGGCGTATAACCAGCCACAGCCTGGCAATCAACTTCAGACTAGAGGGCGGCAAAAACAAACGCGACCCCAAAGAAATACCCCAGGAAGTGAAAGACCGGGCGGCAAAGGACCCCATCTACAAAGCGGAACTGGAGGAGGTAACGCGCCTGCGCGAGCAGTACTTTGACTTCAATATACCCTGGAGTGTTGACTTCTCATACAACTGGGCCTGGAGCCGCCCACAGTTCACGGCGCAGACCACACAAAGCCTGAACGCCAGCTTTCAACTGCAACTGACAAAGAAGTGGAACATTAGCGGCAACACGGGGTGGGACTTTGACCAGCGCCGCATAACCTTCACTACCTTTAACATCAACAGAGATTTGCACTGCTGGGTGCTAACGTTTAGCGCTGTGCCGTTTGGCAGGTTTCAGAGCTACACCTTTCAGATCAACGTGAAGAGCAGCGTGCTGCAAGACCTGCGCTACCAGCGCCGCCGCAACTGGCAGGACCGCTTTACAAGTACAAACTAGCAGATGACAAGCAGGTGCAGGTAAGGGGTTTCTGGCTAGTTTTGCACAAGCGCAATGAACGGCATGGCTAAAAAGCAGCAAAGCGATTTTTCATACGATGATACCCTACAACGCATAGAAGCCGTTGCTGAACGGCTGCAAAGCGGTGAGGCATCATTCGAGGAGTCAATGAAACTATTTGAAGAGGGCACAAAGCTCATTGCAGAATGCCAAAAATTTCTGGATTCCTCTGAACTGATAATTAAGAAAGTAGTAGAGAAGAGTGGAGCGCTTGCTGAGGAGGAGTTTTAGAAATTCACCATTTATATAATGCCCCTTACAATAGAAGGCACGCTGCATGCCGTGTTTAACGAGCAGCAAATCAAACCCACGCTGCGCAAGCGAGAGTTTGTGCTGCTTTATGCCGAGAACCCCACCTACCCACAGTATCTCAAGTTCGATCTGTTTAACGATAAATGTTCAGTCATAGATGGTTTTGCCCCTGGCGACAAATTGGAGGTGAGCTTTAACCTGCGTGGGCGCGAGTGGGTGAACCAGCGCGGCGAGAAGGTGTACATCAATAGCATGGAGGCTTGGCGCATTAACAGGCCCTTACCCAAGGACGTGGTGCCTGCAAAGCCCACAGCGAGCGGCCAGCCCGAAAGCACTACGGAAATATCACTTACCGACGACTTGCCATTTTAGCCACCAGCCCTATTACTACATTTTCAATTTTGCTACGCTTGCAAGCCCTGCCCCATATCGTAAGCAGCGCAGTGGGGCCTGACGGCGGGCCGCTGTATGCTGAAACTGATTTTTCACGGTTCATCCGCGAGCCTTGGAATATGGGCAGCGCCGCGCTGTTTCTACTTCTGGTGGGGGTTCTTGCATGGCGGCTCCGGGCACAGTGGCGGCGGCAGATATTGCTCACTGCAGCATTGCCTATCCTGCTGGTAGGCGGTGTGGGCGGCACGCTGTACCATGGCTTGCGTAGCGAGCGCGTGTACCTGTACATGGATTTCATGCCCATTCTTATTCTGCTGCTCATGTGCACCATTTACTTCTGGCGGCAGGTGCTTACCCGAAGGCGCTACATACTAACTGCGCTGCTTCCGTTCATAGTGCTGGAGGCCATCATCGGCTACTTTATAAACAGGGCAGAGACGCAGCAGGCCCGTGTCATTGCCATCAACCTCTCGTATGCCAACCTGGGGCTGATGGCGCTGGTGCCTATCGTGTGGCTGCAGCTACGCACCCGCTGGCTACACTGGAACCGGATAGGCTGGGCGCTGATTTGCTTTGGCCTGGCACTGCTAAACAGATACCTGGACAATGTGCGCCCACCCCTGCTGCCCATGGGTACACACTTTTTGTGGCACACCTTCGGCACAGCAGCCACATACTTCTTGATAGACTATATATACCTGTATGTGGACTGGAAGAAGGCAAACAAGCTGGTGGCGCCGTTGCCAGAACTGGTTTAGTCTACTTTCTGTACCGCAAATCCAAGATGCCGGGCGGCAGAAACGGGTTCAGGCGCATCATCATGTTATAAGCCTGACGGGGCATGTTTCGCACATTGTGCAGGCCAACCTTGCCCCAGGTTACGTCTTCTATTTCTGCGTATTTATGGCTGGCCGCAAGTGTATAATAGTGTTCAGCTTTTATTAAATCTATTCCAAAAGTGCTGGAGCCAAAAAGGAAGAAATCGCCCAGCAGAAGTTGCGCCTGTACGATGTTATAGCGGGTAGCGGCTGTATCCAGATAGGCATACGCCAGGGTGTCGTTCTTTGGCGTGCCCTTGCCGTATAGATACGATCGCCCCGCGTGCAGGTAGCCTTGCCACGCACCAAGCCTTGCTGCACGAAGTGCATAGCCCAGCGCACGGGCCAGGTCAGGTTTTAGGCGCTCGCTGGCAGCCACAAATTCGTTAGCTACTGTGTCGCAGTATAGTTCAGTAAGCAGATGCAAAGCAAGCAGGTTGTTAAGTGCGGCGGCCTGCTCCAGTTGCTGTACTCCGCGTTTCAGGTCGCGGCGCACATCGCCCGCCCGCACCAGCGCAGCACCATAGAGATAGTACCCTACAGCGTGGCCCTGTGCTGCTGCTAGCTGGCTGTAGCGCAGGGCGCTGTCACGGTTCTGCACCAGCCCCTGCTTGCCAAATTGGTAGTACTCCGCCCAAAGCACGGCTGCAGCGCCATCTTTGTGGCGCAGTGCAAACCGAAGCGAATCTAAATGTGGGGTTTGGGCAGTTACCTGCTGCCCCATACCACCCAGCCATATAGCACACAATAAAAACCCGATGTAGCGCATAGCCTTATACCTTTGCGAAGATAGACAACACAGCCTGACTGCAATCTATAAACGTACCAATCCATATCTGCTAAAATGCCCATGGCAAGCCCCGGCATAACCTTACATAGCAAACTGCCTGATGTGGGAACAACGATTTTTGCTGTGATGAGCGCACGCGCACAGGCCGTGGGTGCAGTGAACCTGGGACAGGGGTTTCCTGACTTTGCCCCTGATGCCTTGCTAGTGTCGTTAGTGGCAGAGGCCATGGCGAAGGGCCACAACCAATACGCCCCCATGCCCGGACTGATAACTCTGCGTGAGGCTATGGCTGCACAGGCTGTAACACATTATGGCAAGCAATATGATCCTGAAACGGAAGTAACCATTACCAGTGGTGCCACAGAGGCTTTGTTTGATGCCATTGCTGCGGTGGTGCACCCAGGTGATGAAGTAATCGTGCTGGAGCCCAGCTACGACTGCTATGTGCCAGCGATACGAATGGCGGGGGGCACACCAGTGATTGTGAAGTTGCGCTTACCCGATTACAGCATCGATTGGCCCACCCTGCAGGCAGCAGTTACGCCCCGCACACGGGCGCTACTCATCAATACCCCGCACAACCCCACGGGTGCCATCCTCACTTCAGCAGACATGGAGGCGCTGGCTGCGCTTACATACGGTACTGATATACTGATTATTTCTGACGAAGTGTACGAACATATTATCTACGATGATGCACTGCACCAGAGTGTAGCGCGCTACCCTGCCCTTGCAGAGCGCAGCTTTGTGATAGGCTCATTTGGCAAGAGCCTGCACGTTACCGGCTGGAAGCTGGGCTACTGCCTTGCACCAAAAGCGCTTACCACTGAGTTCAGGAAAGTGCATCAGTTTGTGACCTTTGCCAGCAACCACCCCATGCAGTGGGCCATTGCTCAGTACCTGAATCAAAAGCCCGACTTTGCCAGTGCCCTGCGCAGTTTCTATCAAAAGCAGCGCGATTACTTTTCTCAGCTTATGCTGGGCACACGCTTCACACCCCTGCCCTCCCGCGGCACCTACTTTCAACTGTATGCCTACGACAAGATAGTTGACAAGCCGGATACTGACTTTGCCCTCTGGCTTAACGATACACATAAGGTAGCCAGCATACCCATAAGTGCTTTTTACAGCGATGGTACGGATGCCCACATTGTGCGGTTCTGCTTTGCAAAGCGAAATAGTACCCTGGAGGCTGCTGCAGCGCAGCTTCAAAAAGTTTAAATTTCTACATGGACACTACCCCATTACCCGACTTACGCATCACGCTGGTACAGCCTGACCTTCTGTGGGAGCAGCCGGAGCGTAACCTTGCCCACCTGCAAACCCTGATAGCCAGCATTGGTCAGACTACTGATGTAGTGATACTGCCAGAGATGTTTACTACAGGTTTTACCATGAATGCCCAGCCACTCGCTGAGAAGATGGACGGAAAGAGCGTGAAGTGGCTGCAAACGCAGGCCAGCCAGCTCAATGCACTGGTGATGGGCAGCCTAATAATAGAAATTGCAGGTAAATACTATAACCGCATGGTAGCTGCACACCCCGATGGCAGGCTGGATACTTATGACAAAAGGCATCTTTTCCGCCTGGCACATGAAGACGAACATTTCACCGCAGGTGCGCAGAAAACGTTGCTATACTATAAGGGCTGGCGTATTCTGCCACAGATATGCTATGACTTGCGCTTCCCGGTGTATAGCCGAAACCAGCAACTAACCAGCGACTCGGGATACGACTTACTGGTGTATGTGGCAAACTGGCCCGAGGTGCGCAGCAACCACTGGCGCCGCTTGCTGCCCGCACGTGCCATAGAAAACCAATGCTATGTGGCTGCAGTAAACCGTGTGGGAATTGATGGCAAGCAACATGCCTACCGTGGCGACAGCGCCGTGTACGACTTTCAGGGCGATGCACCCGTGCGGCTGGCTACTACGGAGGCTGTAAGCACCACCCCGCTCAATGGGCGGGCATTGCAGGCATACCGCGAGAAGTTTATGTTCTGGCAGGATGCCGACTCGTTTACAATACATTAACGCTGCTCAGGCTTAGCCTGAAGCGGAGGCAGGGGGGTAGCCGTAACCCCTGGCATTTGAAGCATGGGGCCAATTGCCGCGGGCAGTGGCTGTAACAACTGCACAGGTATGCCCGTTTGCTGCGCAAGTACTTTGCCAGCAAAGGGCGGGCTGGGCATGCGCTCCACCTTACGCACCTTGATGGGCAGGGCGGAAAGCTCAGGCCTTTCCAGCAAGCTATTCTTCTGCTTCTTAGCCAGCGCAAGCCAACCCGACACGAAGTCAGCCTTTAGAATACGCTCTAGTTTATAGGCATCGCTAATCTCACCCTTCAGGTATTTCTCTATCATCAAGCCGGCCATGGGTGCTGCCCAGGTGCCCCCCCATCCTGCATTCTCAACAATCACTGCAATCGCAATTTTAGGATTATCCTTGGGAGCGAATGCGAAAAACACACTATGGTCTTCGCCATGTGGGTTTTCAGCTGTGCCTGTTTTGCCACACACGGTTACGTCAGGGATGGCAGCCATAAAGCCCGTACCTTCTGTCACTACCTTCTCCATCGCATTCACTACCACATCAAAGTGTTGGGGGTTAATGGCTGTGCGAATGGTATCGTAGTGTTGCACTGCTTGTTTGCTATTGCCAACAAACGACTTCAAAAAATGCGGCTGTACATAGTAGCCGCGGTTTGCCAGCATCGCCACCACATTTGCCATTTGCAGCGGCGTCATGAGCAGCTCGCCCTGGCCGATGCTGTTGCTAATGATGGTCATGCCGAACCAGCGCCCTGCGCCATACCACTTGTTATACATCTGCTCGCTGGGCAGGGCCCCTGACTTTTCATTCGGTATATCTACGCCCACACGGTGGCCCACACCAAACTTGTTCATGTGGTCTCGCCAGATACTGAAGGCTCCGGTAAAGCTGCTGAACTTAGGGTTGTGCAGCATGTCAAGGTACATGCCGGCGAAGTAGGCATTGCAGCTATGCTGTATGGCCCCGCTCAGGTTAAGGGGGCTGGGGTGCATATGGCATTTGGGTCGGCCCCCGTTTCGTGCAAAGCCTCCGCCACAGTTGTAGTATGTGTGCTCCGTAGCCGTGCCTTCTTCAAGCGCTGCCAGCGCATTGAGTATCTTAAAAATACTGCCCGGCGGGTACATGGCCATCAGTGGCCGGTTAAACAGGGGCTTCAGTGTATCTCCACTCAATTGCTTCCAGTTGGTGCTGGTTTCAGCACCCGTAAGCAGGTTGGGGTTGAAGGATGGCCCACTCACAAAGGCAAGCACCTCGCCTGTGGCAGGCTCAATGGCTACAATACTCCCTATTTTGTTCCGCATCAGCGCCTCGCCAAACAATTGTAGCTCTGCGTCAATGCTTATCTGGATGTCTCGGCCCTTGACAGGTATTGTGTCAAAACGGCCATCGGCAAAAGGGCCCGCTTCACGCCCATGCACATCTACCATCACGTTTCGCACGCCCTTCTGCCCGCGCAGGTCGCTTTCGTAGTGGCGCTCCAGGCCAGAGGCGCCTATCAGATCGCCTTGGGAATAGTAGCCTGTTCCTTTCTCTATGTCTTTCTTGTTTACTTCAGAAATGTAGCCTAAAAAATTGCCGCCAACCGGATATAGGTAGTTGCGGGTATTGCGCACTACAGTGGTCACCCCAGTAGTGGCCCAGAGGTGTTCTTGCAGCCGTGTGTATTGGCTTGCGTCTATCTGCTTCTCCAGCACACTGGCCTTGTGCTTGTTGTACTCAACCGCAGTTTTTACCCGCCGCCGAAACGTGACCGTATCTAACTTCAGGTAGCGCAAGAAAACGCCTGTGTCAGGAATGGCAAGGTCTCTGGGCACAATGCTAAGCTCAAAGATGGGCGAGTTCGTAACATACGTGCGCATGTTTCTATCATACACCACCCCGCGGGTGGGCACCAGTTCATTGCGCTTGATTACATTTTTATCTGCAGTAGCTGAATAGTCGCGGCTCACGATCTGCAGGTAGAACAGCCGAACAATAAACACGAACAACAGCAGCCCGAAGGCTATGAGCAAAACAAATCGGCGTTCGCGCAGGTCGTTCATAGCATAGAACCCTAACTCTTTTTATAGAAGAACAGAAAAATAAGCAGGACTATTGTGCTGGTATAAAGTGTGCTTAAAAGAATTTTTACCCATACCAGCCACCCCAGGCTAAGGTCAGCCACGGGCTGATATACAAGTTCATACAAAAATACGCAGGGCACAAGGTAGCTTGCTGCCCAGCCATACCCTTGCTTGCTCATGTCCAGCTCATTCCGCACGCCGTAGGCTATTTGCGGGGTAATGGCCGAGACCCACAGCCGTCGCAGCCCCGCTACTGCCAAGCATGCCACTGCCGCAGCCCCCACGGGCGGCTGAAAATAGCTAACCAACAAACCCAGACAAAAAGCGATGAGAAAGTAAGCTGCCAGGTTTAACTCTATGGGTAGAACCAATAAAAACAGAATGAAAACATGCGCCATGGCCCAGTCTGACAACACCAGGTTGTTAAAGACCAACTGCTGGAGCAGCAGGTAGGCTATAAACTGCAATACGTAGCGCAAGAAGGGCGGCACAGTGTGGGGTTATTTTACTCGGTAGTTTGCCGTGAGTGAATCTATCTCGGGCTTGTAATAGTTCTGGACCAAATAAAGGTAGTCCAGCGAATGAAAGTCAGTGGCCAGCTTCACGCGTATGTCGTGAAAGCCGCCCTCGCGTTCATTTGCCACACTACTCACTGTGCCCAGTACGATGTTTTCCGGGAAGATGGTGCTGTAGGCGCTTGTCACCACCGTATCGCCGGGTTGTATGCTCAGGTGCAGTGAAACGTATGAAAGCTTTCCGTACAGTGTGCTGCTACCCGTCCACAGAAAAGTACCAAATATGTCTTGCTCGGCACGCAATGCGATACCCTCTGTTTGCGGGGCAGCAGGTTTAGATTTTACGCGTGCGCTGAGTTTGATATCTCGGTTTAGCAGGCTCATGGCCACGCTGTAGTTCTCACTTACTGCTACCACCATGCCCGCTACGCCCTGCGGGCTTACCAGGCCCATTTCTTTTTTCACGCCCTGGCGGCTACCCACATTCAGCGTGATGTAATTGTAATTGCCGCCGGTGCTATTGCCTACAGCGCGGCAGGGAATAAACCGAAATCTGCTCAGGGGCAGCATGCTATCGGGCAGTGTGGTAAAGGCGGCGGAATAGGGCACGCGCTTGCGGTAAGCATTCAGGCGTCGCTCCAAGTCAGTTACCTGCTCGCGCAGCCCAAGATTCTCTTGCTGCAGCTTTTCGTTCTGTGGGCGCAAGGCAAAGTATGCCCCGTAGTCAGCAAACACATTTTCTACAGACCCCGTAACCTGCATGGCTACCCCTTGAAATAGGGCAGTATGTTTGGCATTGAAATTAATGAGAACCGAAATGGCTATCGTTTGTAGCAATAGGAAAACAAACAGGTTAGCATACGCGAGTAAGAATGCGAAAAGCCGACCCATGTATCAATACCAATTGCGTATGGTTGCTATTGCAATAAAAACTTATATTTCTCGAGGTTACGCAGCACTGCCCCTGTGCCACGCACCACCGCGCGCAGGGGGTCTTCGGCTACGTGCACGGGCAGGTGGGTTTTCTCACTCAGGCGTGTAGCCAGGCCGCGCAGCAGTGCCCCACCACCTGTGAGGTGTATGCCCTGCTCATAAATGTCGGCACTGAGTTCTGGGGGCGTGAGCTCCAGTGCACGCAGCACGGCATCTTCTATTTTGATAATGCTCTTGTTGATGGCATGCGCCACCTCTTTGTAGCTAATAGAAATAGTCTTGGGTATGCCCGTCATGATGTCTTTCCCGCGAATCTCAATGTTCGGTGGCGGGTTGTCTATCTCAGGCAGGGCCGCGCCCACTTCTATTTTAATTTTCTCCGCACTACGCTCGCCTATCTGCAGGTTGTGCTGGCGGCGCATGTAGTCCAGTATGTCTGTGTTGAGGTCGTCACCGGCTATGCGTATGCTCTGGTCGCACACGATTCCGTTTAGTGCAATCACAGCAATCTCAGTAGTACCCCCGCCTATATCCACTACCATGTGGCCAACAGGTTCTTCCACATTGATGCCAATGCCTATGGCTGCTGCCATGGGTTCCGGTATCATGTACACCTCCTTGGCCCCGGCCTGCTCGGCGCTGTCTTTTACCGCCCGCTTCTCTACTTCCGTTATGCCATTGGGTATGCATATCACCATGCGCAGGCTGGGGCTAAATATTTTACGCTCCGGGTTCAGTTTTTTTATGAACTCGCGTATCATGTGCTCGGCACTGGTAAAGTCGGCAATCACGCCGTCTTTCAGGGGCCGTATTGTTTTATAGCGTTCGTGGGTTTTCTCGTGCATCTTCAGCGCATCCGCACCCACGGCTATCACTTTATTGGTCTGCCGGTCTATGGCTACGATAGAGGGTTCATCAATGATCACCTTGTCGTTGACCATGATCAGGGTATTGGCCGTGCCCAGATCTATCGCGATGTCTTTGTTTAAAAAATCAAAAAGTCCCATTCAGAACCGCTTTTCTACTAATGTTTTCCAAAAGTAATTATTCCTTAGCCATTATAGGCATTTACCTGATGCACGGCCCGCAGCCATCGGCTAACAGGGTCTAGTGCCTAAAGTGCCGCAGCCCTGTGAATATCATACACTGCCCGTTGGCAGTTGCGGCTTTGGTCACTTCCTCGTCTTTTACGCTACCGCCCGGCTGTACAATTATACCGATACCCGCCTCGTGGGCCAGCTCCACGCTGTCTGGGAAGGGGAAGAAGGCATCGCTGGCAAGCACGCTGCCTTTGGGGTCGTGGCCATGGGCACGTGCTTTAGCCAGGGCGTGCAGCACGGCATCTACACGGCTAGTTTGGCCCTGGCCAGCGCCTATCATTTGGCTATTCTTTACCAGCACTATCGCGTTGCTCTTCAGGTGCTTCACCAGCTTTTCGGCCATGATGGCATCTGCCAGTTCAGCGGGTGTGGCCTGGCGGGGGGTCACATATTTGTAGTTCTGCCCATCTGTAGGGGCTTCATCACTCTGCTGCACCAGTAGCCCATTGAGTGCTGTTCTGTAAAGCAGGCTGCTTAGAATGGGTTTTTCCTTTAGCTTCAGAATGATGCGGTTCTGCTTTTTGCGCAGCACAGTAAGGGCCTCATCCGTAAATGCAGGGGCTAGCACTACCTCAAAGAAGATGTCGTTCAGTGCCTGGGCCACATCAGCACCTACTTCTGTATTGAACGCGATGATACCACCAAAGGCGCTGGTAGGGTCTGCGGCAAGGGCAGCCTGCCAGGCTGCAAAGGCTGTTTTTCGCGTGGCAACACCGCAGGGGTTGGTGTGTTTAATGATAGCGCAAGTGGGCTTTTCTTGCATAAACTCAGCGACAAGCCGCAGCGCACCGTCTACATCCAACAAATTATTGTAGGATAGCTCTTTACCGCCCAGCTTTTCAAATACCAGCTCCAGGTTGCCTACATAAGCGCCAGCCTGGTGCGGGTTTTCACCATAGCGTAGGGGGGTGCCTGGTAGCAGCGGCTGGCCGCTATCGGCGGCGCTTTGCATCAGGCTCCACTCCATGATGGCACGGTCGTAGCTGCTGCTCACTTCAAAGGCGTGTGCGGCATAGCGGCGGCGCTGGGCTAGTGTGGTGCTTCCTTTGCCAGCCTCGAGTGTTTGCAGGGCATCGCTGTAGTACTTTGCGCTGGGAATGATCCACACATCGCGGTGGTTCTTGGCCGCAGCACGGATAAGTGCGATACCCCCAATGTCAATTTTCTCTATGATCTGCTGTGCCTCAGTGGTAGCGCGTACGGTGTCTTCAAAAGGGTACAGGTCCACCAGTACCAGGTCAAAGGTAGGCAGGGCATGCTGCGCCAGTTCGGCCTCGTGCGTGGCATTGCCGCGTATGGCAAGTATGCCACCAAACACTTTAGGATGCAAAGTTTTCACGCGGCCATCCAGTATACTCGGGAAGCCCGTCACATCTGATATATCCGTCACTGGCAGGCCCAGGCCGCGTATGTAGTCTGCGGTGCCGCCCGTGCTGTATAAGGCTACACCCTGTGTGTGCAGCGAGCGTAGCAGGGGCTCAAGGCCCGTTTTATGGAATACTGAAATCAGCGCGGCGCGCAGTTGAACATCGTGCATAATCTTAAACTAAAAGGGCCTTGGGCAAATGAAGCGGCAAAAATACACCGGTGTGCTCAAGCTTACACGGTAGGGGCGTTGAGTACACTAAAAAGTTCAGCCAGCACGCGGGGGAAGTGTGCGTGTTCCAGCACATGTATGGCAGACAGCAGCTCCGGGGCCGTCATGCCAGGCAATACAGGTACTTGCGCCTGAAAGATGACGTCTCCGCTGTCATAATGTTCATCTACATAGTGAATGGTGATGCCACTCACGGTTTCATGCGCTGCAAGTACAGCCTGGTGCACCCGTTCACCATACATGCCCTTGCCGCCAAACTTAGGGAGCAGGGCAGGGTGAATATTTACAATCCGCCTCGGATAAGCCGCAACCAGTTCTGGCGGTATTTTCTTCAGATAGCCTGCCAGCACCACGAATTGTACCCCATGTTCAGCAAGCAGCGTGGGCAGCCGCTGCGGCTCGTCGGGCCAGGCGCCGCTTGCTGGGATGTGCAATACGGGCACGCCCAGATTTTCAGCACGGGCAATGACACCTGCCTGCGGATTATTGGTAACCACACACCCTACACGCGCTACTTCAGCCTGTGCAAAATACCTTATGAGTACCTCAGCATTGCTGCCGCTGCCCGATGCAAAAATGGCAAACTGTAAGGAGCGGTGCACGGCTGTATCCGGCGTGGGGACTGCAGGCATTGCGGTTGCAAAACTACTTAAAACACTTAGCTGCCCGATTATCATTTGATAATAGACCCCTTATGAATAAGTACCCTGTTAACGCAGGCTTCATTTTGGGCTAAACGGGTTAAAGGCTGGATAATACAGCTACAACAGTGTAGTGAAATGCGCTATAGAGATTTGCAGTCTGAAGCTTTGGTGTAGGTAGTGTGTGTCTGAAATCACCAGCCAAACAAATTACAACAAACAATTTCCCGCCTCATTCATTTATACATATGCAACCTGCATACCTGCGCCGTTATTTGCTACTTATTGCTTTGGGTGTATTGTGCCTGATCGGCATGACCCAGAAACTAAGGGCACAGGCGCCCGCAACTCCTAAGTCTGGTGTAGCGCCAGTGGGCCTTCAGCCCATGAAGCCGATCAGCCAGTATGCGAATGACATCTGGACAACTGAGCAGGGCCTCTCTAGCAATGGCATACGGGCAATCTTGCAAACCAATCAGGGCTACCTCTGGCTGGCCACGGCCAACGGCCTTACCCGCTTTGACGGCGTAGTGTTTACCAACTATGACAAAGGCAACACCAAAACATTTAAGAACAATGACCTGAGCAGCCTTACCGAAGGTGAGAACGGTACGCTCTGGGTAGGCTCACTGGGCGGCGGTGTAGTAAAATATGAAGCGGGTCAGTTTGTAGAAAACCTCGGCAAGGCCGACGGCCTGCCCGACGATATGGTGAATGCCGTAACCTGGGATGGCAAGCAACTCTGGGTGGGCACGAACAAAGGCCTGGCCATTCTGGAGGGTGTAAAGTTTCACCAGCGCGGCGTGCCCAATGAACTACGCACAGTAGAGATCAGCGTGATGGCAGCCGATGCAGACGGTGCCGTGTGGGTAGGTACCAAGGCTGGCGGCCTGTACTACCTGAAAGGCGGCAGGGCCATCCATTATGGCGAAGCCGAAGGCATAGCCAGCCCATTCATCCGCAGCCTGCGCCCGGTGCGTGGCGGCCTTGCCTGGGTAGGTACTAACGGCGAGGGCCTGTATAAGCTGGAGGGCGGCCGTGTGGTGCAGCACCTGACCAAAAAGGAAACGGGCCTGCCCAGCGACTACATACATGACATTTATGTAGATGCTTTTAGCAGCCTCTGGGTAGCTACCGCAGAAGGCGTAGCACGTGTACGCAACATGGAAGAACAAAAGGCAGAAGTCTTTAACAAGAAGGCTGGCCTAAGCTATAACACCGTGCTGTGCCTGGGCGCTGACAAAGAGGGTAGCCTCTGGATAGGTACCAGCCGCGGCGGCTTAAACCGCCTACGCGATGGTAAGTTTCTGAATTATACCGTGAATGACGGGCTCAAGAATGAGCTTGTGCACGGCATACTGCCCGACCCACGCGATGGCAGCTTCTGGTTTGCTACCGATGGCGGCGTTAGCCAACTGAAAGACGGCAAGCTGCAAACCCCTGCAGCCCTGAATACCCTGAATGGCAAACGTGTGCGGGGTGTATTCATGGATAGCAAAAGGAACATGTGGTTCTGCACCTATTCCGGCATGTACAAGTACACAGGAGGGGCAACTACACTCTACAGCACAGAGCAAGGCCTACCCAGCGAACTGACCCGCCTCGTTTTTGAAGACAGCAAAGGCCGCCTCTGGATAGGCACCCGCTCAGGCCTGGCCCGCTATGAAAACGCAAAGTTTACGAACTACAAAAAGGATGAACTGGACGCGCTGGCAAACGGTACAATACACTACATACACGAAGACAAACAAAACAACCTCTGGATAACCACTGACGGTAGCGGCCTGGTATTCATGCCTGCCGATGGCAGCAAACCCAAAGTGTACAGCCTGGCAGATGGGCTGGCCAGCGACATTTTGTACAAGATATATGAAGATACTGAGGGCCGCCTCTGGATAGGTACCAACGGAGGCATCAACGTGTTCAAGGATGGCAAGTTTGCTACCATCAGCACCGAGCAGGGCCTGGTGAGCAGCTCCATCTACCAGATTATAGACGATGGCAAGCAAACCTTCTGGATGACCACCGACATGGGCATCATGAGTGTGCCCAAAGCTGGGCTGATGGATATCCTAAATGGCAAGGCCAAAACTGTAGCACCTGTGGTGTACACCAAAGGCGACGGCCTGAAAAGCAATGAGTGTACAGCAAACGGCTGGGGCCTGCGCACCGAAGACGGCAACCTGTGGTTCCCAACTATCGCGGGCGTGAGCGTGCTAGACCCTGCCAAACTGGTACGTACCAAAGTGGTTCCGCCCGTGCTGATAGAAAGACTGGTAGGCGAAGAGCGTGAGTATGACCTGAATGCAGGACGGCTGAACATAGACGCAAACAACCGCCGCAAACTGGAAGTACACTTTAGCTGCCTTACCTATTTGGCGTCCGACAAGCTGGGATTCCAGTTCAAGCTAGACGGCTTTGACCAGGAATGGGTGAACGCATCGAGTAACCGCGTAGCCTACTACACAAACTTGCCTGCCGGAGATTATACTTTCCGTGTGAAAGTACGTACACCCGATGGAGAGTGGCTACCGAACGAGGCCAGCCTGCGCTTTACTGTAGAGCCTACCTTCTTTGAAACCATCTGGTTTTACATACTGGTAGTGTTTGGTAGCATAGGCATAGGCGTGGGTATATACCGTTGGCGCGTGCGTGAATACAAAAAGCGTGAAGAGGAACTACAGACCACGGTAGATAAACGCACCGCCGACCTGAAGAAGCAGCAGCAGAAAACAGAATCCGCAAACACGGAACTGCAACAAACCCTGAACAACCTAAAGCAGGCACAAGACCAACTGGTGCAGAGCGAGAAGCTCGCGGCACTGGGTACACTTGTGGCTGGCGTAGCGCATGAGATCAATACGCCGCTCGGCGCAATCAATGCTGCTGCGGGCAACCTGAGCAAGACGCTGCCGCTTACGCTAAACACCCTGCCAGATGTGGCGCGGTTGCTCAGTGACAAAGAGGAAGAACAGTTTCACAAACTTATAGACCGCACGCTACAGTTCAGTGGCGTGCTAAGCAGCCGTGAAGAGCGCCAGTATAAGAAGGACGTGAAGAACCACCTGGAAAAACTGCAACTGGCCGACCCCGAGAAGCTGGCAGGCATGCTCGTGAAAACCGGCGTGTTTGATGGCTTGGAGCCGTTTACCGAACTGTTCCACCATGCACAGGCCGACAAAGTGATAGAGATGGCAGGCATGATAGGCCGCCTACGCCTGAACATAGATAACATAGCACTGGCCGTGGACAAGACCCAGAAGATTGTGTTCGCACTCAAGAGCTACTCGCACCGCCAGAGTCACGAAGTGCCCGTGCAGCTAAACCTGGTAGAGAACGTAGAAACTGTTCTCACCATTTACAGCAACCAGATTCGCACAGGTATAGAACTCGTAACAAACTTTACACCCATGGAAGCTATCTATGGCTTCCCGGATCAGCTAAACCAGGTATGGACGAACCTGATTACCAATGCCATCCAGGCCATGGAGGGCAAAGGCACACTACAGATAGATGTGGAGCGGGCTGATGCCAAACACCAGCGCGTGCGCATCATAGATAGCGGTCCCGGAATCCCGCCAGATGTGTTCGCCCGCATATTTGAGCCTTTCTTTACCACCAAGTCTCAGGGCCAGGGCACGGGTCTGGGCCTGGATATCTGTAACAAGATTATCCGCAAGCATGGCGGTGAAATCACGGTAGAGAGTGTGCCTGGCCGTACGGCGTTTATTGTAACCCTGCCAAATGAAATGGTGTACATACCTGAAGAAGGTGCTGAAGCACCTGTAGCGCTTCAGGCAGCAAATGCGTAGTGCGATATAGCCTAGTTACAGCGATAGCGGGCGGCCAGGTGGCCGCCCGTTTTATTTTTGCTATGTTTTTCTTGTACTCAGGTATGCATGTAGCATAGCAATGCATGCGTCGTTAACCTGCTGCGCACTCTCATAGCTCCACCCGCCGATGTGCGGGCTCAGCACTACATTTTCCATCGCAAAGAGCATCTCGTAGTTTGCCCGCTGTTCTAGTGTAAGCGCATCCATCTGTTCATTCTCCAGTACATCCAGCGCCGCGCCCAGCACCCTGCCTTGCTGCAATGCTTCTATCAAGTCTAGCGTATGTACTACACTGCCGCGGCTCAGGTTTAGCAGCCAGATGGGTTTCTTAAAGTTTTCTAAGTACCGTGCATTTACCAAGTGGTGGGTTTCTGCCGTGAAGGGAACATGCAGGGTAAGCACATCTGCATGGGTATAGATGTCTTTCAGTTCCGCTTCTTCCACATGCCGGTTACCAAACCCGGTTTTGTATTTGTCGTACGCCAGTACCTGCACGCCAAAGCCCTGCAGCCTGCGGGCTACGGCGCTACCCGTATGCCCATAGCCAATGATACCCACGGTTTTACCACGTAACTCGTGCCCGCGGTTGGGCTCGCGCTCCCATACAAACTGCTTCACCTGTGCATTGGCTCGGTACAGGTTGTTCATCAGGCCGAGCAGCATGCCCAGGGCATGGTCGCCTACGGCATCGGCATTCGCGCCTGGGGTATTGTGCACCTGTATGCCACGTGCGGCGCAGGCGGCTTCATCTATATTCTCAAGCCCTACACCTGCGCGTATGATGAGTTTTAGGTTTGGGGCTCCCGCTAGTAAGGTTTCGTCAACAGTGGTTTTGCTTTTTATAATGAGCACCTCATACGCACTTAGCGCCGAAAGCACTTCAGTACGCGTAACAGCTGGTTTGTATTGGATACGGGCCTCTTTAACTATTTCCAGCGCTGCCAGAAACTCCGCCTCAAAATGATCAACAATTAGCACGTTAACCATACGCACACTAAGCGTTAGGGTGCCCATAAAAGCCCAGCTTGTCCAGTTCGCTGTGTACAAAGCCCAGCAGGTCGTTCAGCAGCGCTGCGCTGAAGTCGAACCGGATGCCTGCCGTTTCGTACACTTTGCTGATGGGCTGGGTATAGCCCAGCTTAAGCCCTGCTAAGAATTTCTCAATACCCGTATCCGGGTTCTGGCGGTAGTTGCGCCACACCTGCAGTGCCCCGAGCTGCGCCATGCCATATTCGATGTAATAAAACGGCACCTCGAACAAGTGTAGCTGGCGATGCCAGCGGTAGGCACGGTCTTCTTCCAGCCCGTCCCAATCCGTGTATTCGCCAAAGAAGCGCTTGTGTATGCGCAGCCAGGCTTCACGGCGCTGCTCGCGTGTATGGCCGGCGTTGTCATACACCCACATCTGAAAGGCGTCTATCGTGGCTATCCAGGGCAGTATGGTAAGGGTACGCAGTATCTGCTGAATCTTGGCGCGGCGCAGGTGGGTGGCGTCCGTGTAAAATTCGTCCCAGTAGTCCATCGTAATCAGCTCCATGCTCATGCTGGCCAGCTCGGCCACTTCGCTGGGCACACTGGCAAAGGCTGCCAGCTCCAGGTCACGTGTCAAAAAGCTGTGCACGGCATGGCCGCACTCGTGCACCATGGTGGTAAGGTCGCTCTGCGTACCCACAGCATTCATGAAGATGAACGGAATGCCGGTTTCGTGCAGGGGGTAGTTGTAGCCGCCGGGCGCTTTGCCTACGCGGCTGCCCAGGTCCAGGTGGCCCAGTGTATGCAGGGTGTTCACCATCGCAGCCAGCTCGGGCTTCAGCCGCGAAAACAGGCCGATGGTTTTTTCGGTAAGCGCCCGCTCGTCAGCAAAGGGTTTGAGTGGCTCGCGGCCGTAGGGGTCCACGTTCAGGTCCCAAGGGCGAACGGTATCTATCTGGAGGCGCACGCGTCGGTTTTCCAGCAACTCGCCATACATAGGCAGCATGGCCTTCTCTATCGCTTCGTGGAAGTGCAGGCAGTCTTGTTTGGTGTAGTCAAAGCGGCCCAGCTCCTTAAATTTATAGTCAGTATAGCTTTCAAAACCAGCGTTCTGCGCCACCTGGGTGCGTAGCTGCACCAGTTCATCAAATAGGGCCTCCAGTTTGTCGCGGTCTTCAGCCTGGCGCTGGCTCATCAGGTGCCATACGGCCTCGCGCACGCTGCGGTCGTTGCTTTCCAGGTAGGCACCCGCCTGCTGCATGGTAAGCTTGCGCCCGTCATAGGTTACGGTTTGGGCGGCATTGAGTGCGCCATACTCCTGCGCCTTCATGTCTATCTTACTGATTACCGGCACGTTTTCATCACGAAACAGCTCGATGTCTTTCGCTGCCAGGCGCGAGAAAATCTGGTAGGCCTCGGCTTTGAGTTCGTGGCGGTAGGGGCTGTCATAAAACTTTCGCGTTAGCTTGATATCTTCCACCGATGCCTTGGGGCTAATATGCTCTAAGAAATACTGGTAGCGCTTTACTGCGGCATCGTCTTGCGTGTTGCAGGTCATGCGGATGTAGCGCCAGCCCAGGTCTTCTTGCAGCACGGCATGAAGCTCATCTACGGCATGCAGCCAGGTCATAAATTCCGCCTGAGATTCCAGCGGTGCCTGCACCAGTTGTGCATACCAGGGGGCCAGTTCTTCCCATTGGGTTACGGTATACTGTGTGGGCAGAAAGCGCCGGGGCCGTTTGGCAAGGTGCAGCACTTCAGGTGCAGGGGTAGCATTCATAATAGGCAGATAATGCGCAGAGACAGGTCTGCGCAGAGCGACTTGCAAAGATAGTCCTACAGGCGCTACGCATCACCCTGCCCAGAGAAGCAGTAGCTACCTGCGCTTGCGGGCTGCCAGGTCTAGCACCATGCTTTGCAGCACGGCCCCATCCATACCCTTGAACTGAACTGTAACTATAGGCTGCTTATTTTGCCAGTCAACCAGCAGCATGCAGTAACTTATCTTTTTAATCAGTTCGCCCACACGCAGGCGGTTCGGTTCTGTTTTCAGGCCTTCGTAAACGTGGGTAAGGCCGCTGCTGGTTATATCATATAAATTATAGTTCATTGCTGTGGTATCCAGCTTTGATACTTCCGAGATATGCCGGTCGCCGCTCATGAAGATCACGTTGGGGCTGCCGCTATCTGCTATTTCGCGCACCAGCCTTGCACGGGCCTGGGTTAGGTTGGCCCATTTTTCAAAGCCATGCTCCTCAGGCAGCACCTGCACCCCGCTGCCTATAAGGGTAAGCTGGGCATCATCGGTGCGCAGCTCTTTGCGCAGCCACTGCCACTGGGCCTCGCCCAGCATGTCGCCAGTAGGGCTGGCCACGTAGCGCTTCACAAAGAAAGGGTCAGGCACCTGGGCATCACGAAACCAGCGTGCATCCAGCATGATCACTTTCACGCGCTTGCCTCTGGGCCCATAGGTGTAGGCGTTGTACACACCGGGTCTGCCCTTGGCCTCCGTCGTAGCAGCCGAGGGGAAGGCACTTAGAAAGTATTGCTTAGAAAGTTCCTTCTCAGCGTGCTCTACGCCGCCGTCTCCCTTTCCATAGTCGTTGTCGTCCCAGGTAGCTACCATGGGGCAGGTTTGCTGTAGCCGTATAAACTCTGGGCTCTCCGCTAAGGCTTTGTATGCCGCGGGCAGCTCGCTCACTTGTTTCACATACACATTGTCACCCAGCCATATAAAAAGCTGGGGCTGGTCGTCGGCAATGGTATTGAGGAGCCCTTTGGGCCGCTTCTGGTCCAGGCAGGAGCCAAATGCAATACGCGTTAGCGGTTGTTTACCGTTGCCATTAGCTGGCTGTGCCGCGGCAGGCACACAGAGGCTGCACAGGTAAACAATAAGTAGAACAACAGGGTACCCTGGGTGGGGTGCTTTCACTATACTTTGTAGTAGGGTTTGATAAATACTGGCTGCAAAATACTGATTTACAGCCTTCCGCAACGCCCGCTCACAGAGGCTAGAAAGAAGGCTAGGCCTTTACCTTCAACACGTTGGCGTTGGTCGTGTGGCGCTTCTGGTTGGTCGAATGCGGCGCACGCTACCGTAATGCTGCGCCCCTATGCGGCTACACATTTGTACCTTTACATTGGTTTAGCCTACACCCATCCCGTGCCCGAGCGCAGCAGCATTTTTGACATGATAGGCCCCATCATGATAGGTCCCAGCAGCAGCCATACGGCCGGTGTAGCGCGCATAGGCCGTGTAGCACGCAGGCTCATGGGTGTGCAGCCCACGGATGTGCAGGTAACCTGGTATAATAGTTTTGCAACTACCTATGAAGGCCATGGCAGCGACCGCGCCCTGCTGGCGGGCCTGCAAGACTTTGCCACTGATGATGCACGCATACGCCAGGCGCTGGATCTGGCCCAGGCGGCAGGCATTACCTACCACTTCAAAGGGGTGATGAGTGCCAGCAAGCTGCACCCCAATACCGTGCGCCTGGAGGCCAAGGCCCCGGGTGTAGAGCTGGAAATGCTGGGCGTGAGCCGTGGCGGTGGCCTGGTAACTATAGCAGAGGTGGACGGCTTCCATGCCAACTTTACCGCACAGCTGCCTACGCTTGTAATCAAAGCTGACGATACCAAGGGCAGCGTGGCATTCATTGCCAGTGTGCTGGCGCACGACGAATGCAACATTGCGACCATGACGGTAGGCCGCCGCGCCAAAAACAACCTGGCCTGCCTCATCATGGAAACCGACACACCTCCGAAGGACATTACACTGACCTACCTGCGCAGCCTGTGGTGGGTGAAAAACGTAACCCAACTGGCACCTGTAGATTAACGGTAGATTAACGATGGTGTTTCATCGACCAAGTGCAACTATTTACAGACCATTCGTATCTCAAAATTAAACTCACACACATAAGCAACTTTCTCACTGCCCGAAGGTCTTTTACCAGACTTGACAAAATCAGCGAAAAGCTATCTGTACCATGAAAACTTTATCTAGTATACTTTTTTGTTTTTGCTTCATTGCCAGTGCGTACACGGTATCAGCACAGGGCACCGGTAGCGCAACTTCAGAGCCCCCGGCTGGTAGTACGCTTACACTTCAGCAGTGTATAGATATGGCCTTAGAAAGGAATTTGACGATAAAAACAAATGAGAACAATCTTGAGCTTGCAAAGCTTGATTTCAGGCAAAGCCAGTATTCATATGCACCAACACTTAACGGTAACGTTGGACTTACAAGAACCTACGGTGCAACTTTTGATCCAATTACTTTTGCAAGAATTCAGGGTGCTACGTGGACTTCTCAGCCGTCCTTAACAGCGCAATTGCCGCTATTAGCTGGGCTATCTAGATATTACGTACTCCAACAGAATAAAAATGCATTAGCAGCATCTCGCGAAGCACTAGCCAATCAAAAAAATGTGATTATGGTTTCTGTTATTCGCAGTTATTTGCAACTCATATTTGATAGAACACAGGTAGATATAGTGAACTACCGAATAAAAACTTTACAAGCACAGGAAGATAGGACCCGCAGGCTCTACGAATCAGGTGCTGGCGTTTTGTTTGATGTATTAAATGTTCAGAGCCAACTGGCGGTAGAGCAAAACAATTTAATAACAGCAGAAAACACACTACAAACTGACCGAATAACTTTGTTACAATTGTTACAGTTAAACCCAAAAGGTAAAACAGAAGAAGGATATCAATTCGCGGCATTTGACACTACTGGTCTGGTAACACGTATATCTAACGAAATCATTCCTTCAGTAGTAGAGGTTGAGAATACTGCCCTACAAAGTTGGCCTTCCATAAAACAGCAACAAGCCAACCTTTTGGCATTACGTTATACTAGAAGAGCAGCTTGGTCTCGTTGTACGCCCACACTTAACTTGTCCGGATTTTTACAATCAAGTTATTCAACAAACTCTTCTAGTAGCCGCAGTGAAAGAATACAGGGAGCACTAGTACCTTTAACTTTTCTAGATGTTAATGGAAACTTAGTATCCAGACCAGATATCGGTTACACTACCGCTACACAATCAGTGGGTGTTAGAACAGATTATTTTGGCCAGCTTAGTGATAATTTCAGTTACGGTTTTGCTTTCACGCTTAATGTACCACTTTTCAATGGCTGGACTGTAAGCCGTCAAGCAAGAGGTGCATGGATAAATCTGAAGAACGCAGAGGTTCAGTATGAAACTTCTAAAAACCAGATTATATCAGATGTAAGGCGTTCACATATTGACCTAACAGCTAGCAAAGCGCGTATCCAGAATCTTACCAGACAGCAGACTGCCCAAGATGAAGCCTTTGCTAACGCAGAAGCACGTTTTAACGCTGGCTTGATTAACTTTCAGCAATACGTAGAAATACTGAACAATCGTACCTCTCTTTTACAGCAGAAAGTTCAAGCGATTTATGAATATGTTCTTCGTCGTAAAATACTAGACTTTTACAACGCTAAGCCCATCACCTTCAACGAGAAATAACACCCCGCCTCAACCCACCACCTCCACAACCCTGTACCCTGTAGTATGAAAAAATTAGGATGGAAACTGTACGCCGGCATAGGCGTAGCAGTGATAGTACTTCTCATTGTATATGTAGTCTTCTTTAGCAAGAAGAAAGGCACAGAAGTAGAAGCCGATATGGCAACCAAGCGTACGCTTATCGCTCGCGTAAGCGAAAGCGGCGTAATTCAGCCCGATGTAGAAGTGCCCATTGCGCCCGATGTTTCTGGCGAAGTAGTGAGCCTGCACGTAGCTGAAGGCGACTATGTGCGCCGAGGCCAGCTGCTCTTCACCATCCGGCCGGACAACCTAAAGGTGCAGTATGAGCAGGCCAATGCAGGCTTCAACAGCAGCCAGGCCGACTATGGCAACGCCAAAGCCAACTACCTGAATGCCATACAGAACTACAAGCAAGACAGCATAAACCTTGCCCGCAATTCCCCACTGTTCCAAAACAAGGTGATAAGCCAAGCAGACTTTGAGAACTTCAGGCTGCGCGCAGAAGTGAGCCGAAACAGCATAGAAAGCACAAAGCAGCTCATGAATGCCGCCTTCTTCCGCGCCCGCAGCTCAGAAGCCAACATGAAGCTGGTGGGCGATAACCTGAGCCGTACCAGTGTGCATGCCAGTATGGATGGCATCGTAACCAAGATGACGGCACAACTGGGCCAGCGCGTGGTTGGCACAGGTATGATGAGCGGTACCGAGGTGATCAAAATAGCCGACCTCACGCGCATGGAAGTGGCCGTGGACATCAACGAGAACGACATCGTGAACATACAGGTTGGTGATACCGCCAGCATAGAGGTAGATGCCTACCCCGACATCCGCTTTCGGGGTATAGTAAGTGAGGTGGGCTACTCGGCCAATGTGCAAGGCACAGGCTCAACCGACCAGATAACGAACTACCCTGTGAAGGTGGCAATCGTTGCAAGCAGCTACCCGGAGAGTGTGCGCAAAGGCTTGAAGCCCAACCAGGGGCCTTTTCGCCCCAGCATGAGTGCCATGTGTCACATTTATACCGACCGTGCCGATAGCGTGGTAAGCGTGCCTATCCAGGCCGTGACCCTGGACAAAAGCAAAGCTATGGGCGGGGGCGCCGCAGTAGTAGGTAAACCCAAAGAAATCGTGTACGTGCTGGACAACGGCAAGGCAAAGGCAATGCCTGTAAAAACGGGCATTAGTGATGAAAACTTCATAGAAGTGAAAGAAGGCCTCATTGTAGGAGACAAAATAGTAACCGGCCCCTACACCACTGTGAACAAACTGCTGACCGACGGTATGGATATTACTGTGAAAGAGAAAAAAGAACGCAAGGGCAAGGGTGAAGGCAAACCTGAAGGTAAGCCCGAAGAAGGCAAAGAAAAGAAGGAAGAGAAAAAGGCAGAAACGAAACCTGCCGACAAACCCAAAACAGAAGAAAAGAAAAGTACTGGCAACTAGTAACAAATCTTTCTCTAGTGCGCGGCAAGGCTTTTGGCTTTGCCGCGTTTGTTTTAAATGGCCGAAGAAACGGGTGTTTGGGTACTCGGGCATAAGGGGTTATCTTTAGCCAGCATTCGCATTACCGATAGTTCATGGCAGACAAAACACTGGCCGTATTTGGCAATGGCAGCTGGGCTACAGCACTGGTGCGCGTGGTCGCGCTAAATGGCTACCGCGTGCGTTGGTGGGTGCGCGATGAAGCCGATATACCCACGCTCCGCGAAACGGGTCGCAACCCCAGCTACCTGCCCCAGGCCCAGCTGCCGATAGAACGGGTGACGGTAACGGCCAGCCAGGAAGAAGCGTTGCAAACGGCAGACATTGCCCTCTTTGTTACACCCGCAGCATTTCTGCACAACTCTATCCAGCACCTAAACCCGGCGTTACTCAAAGGCAAACTCATTGCCTCTGCCATCAAGGGGCTAGATGTGCACACAGGCCGCACCATGGCGGACTATTTCAAGCAGCAGTTTAGCATACCCCCTTCACACTATGCCGTAATCTCAGGGCCCAGCCATGCCGAAGAGGTGGCCCTGGGTGCTACTACCTTTCTTACCGTAGGCTCCGCTTCTGAGGTAATCGCGAGCCAGGTGGGTGCGCTGCTACAGTGCGACAGTGTGCACGTCATCATCAGCACGGATGTGCGCGGGCTAGAGTATTCCGCTGTGCTGAAAAATATCTACGCAGTAGGCGTGGGCTTGTCGGTAGGGTTACAACTCGGCGACAATTTCATTTCTGTGCTGGTATCAGCCTGCCTCAAAGAGATGGATGCTTTTATGCCGGCACCTGCAGGCTCTGTGCGCCACATTGCAGATTCAGCCTACCTGGGCGACCTGCTCGTGACCGCCTATAGCGAGCATAGCCGCAACCGCACTCTGGGCAAACTGGTGGGCAGTGGCCAAACCCCTGCTGAAGCCAAAGCCCACATGAAGATGGTAGCCGAAGGCTATTATGCCAGCAAGCTTGTAGCAGAGAGTATACCCCAAGAAAAGCTACCCATAGCACACGGCGTCTACCAGGTGCTGCACCAGGGTGCCGCGCCGCGCGAGGTGTTTAATGAACTGATGCTCAGTTTCCGGTAGCCTTGGTTTTGGCTCCAGCCATGAGTTCCGTCAGCAACCCCTGGCAGGAGCGGGCCAGCATTTCATACACCTGCTCAAAGTCGCGCTGCTCGCCATGGAAGGGGTCTGGCACATCGCCAGGGCCCTTGGGGTCGTAGGTCCGCATAAGCATGCACTGTGCGCGTGCATTGCGCACCTGCTCGCTTAGGCGCTGGGCATGGTGAAAGTTTTTGCGGTCCATACACAAGATGTAGTCAAACTGCTCAAAGTCCGCCACCACAAGCTGGCGTGCGCGGTGCTGCAGGGTAAAGCCGTGCTGCTGCGCCACACGCTGGCTGCGTGCATCGGCAGGTTCGCCCAGGTGGTAGCTGGCACCTGTGCCTGCACTGTCCACCTCAAAATGCTGTGCTACACCTGACTCTACAGCCAGTTTAGCAAAGAGGCCCTCCGCCAGGGGTGACCGGCAGATGTTGCCCAAGCAGAGAAACAATACCCTAGTCTTATCCACGCAGCAAAAATGAAAACGCCGTTTGAAATCTCAAACGGCGTATCAATATCAGATTGTAAAATATTACGAGGGGCTGCCTACGCGCACCATCGCACAGCGGAAGCCGATAGCTGCCGAGGAGCTGTCTGCGGCCAGGAAGCGGCGCGTGCCTACACTCAGGAAGTAGGCGGGGTCTTGCCATGAGCCACCACGGTACACCTTCACATTGTCAAAGGGTGAAGTGCTCTTGCTGTTGGGCTCTGGATTATATACGTTACCGGCGCGGTCGCGTGGGTCTGGGTTAAAGAGCAGGGTAGTACGCTTAGCGATAGAGGGATCTACGCCCGGCTCGTCATCTGTAAAGGCGTCGCGTACGGTGCCTTGGCCACGGCGGCGGCTGGGGTTCAGGTCGTCCACGTCTTCGTAGCTTATGGTACGGTAGGTGTCAAACGTCCACTCGCTTACGTTGCCGCTCATGTTATACAGGCCAAAGTCATTGGGCCAGTAGTATTTTACAGGGGCAGCATTCATGAAGCCGTCATTCAGGCCTTCTATCATGTTGCCGGTGCCTTTTGCACTACGGCCGGCATAGTCACCACGGCCACGCTTAAAGTTAGCCTGCATGCGGCCTTTCATGTTGCGCATGCTCTTGCCTTGCCAGGCATATATTTCCTGCTCCAGGCCACCGCGTGCAGCATATTCCCATTCTGCCTCAGTGGGCAGGCGGTAAGCGGGGGTAGATACAGCTTCTTCATCGCGTTCTTTGGCCAGTGCATTAACGCGGTTGGTACGCCAGCGGCAAAACTCATTTGCCTGGTACCAGTTCACACCCACGATGGGGTACATGTTAAAGCCTTCGTGCTGGAAGTAATACGTAATGTAGGGGTCGTTAAATGCCAACTCGCGGAACCACACCATGGTGTCAGGCATCAGCAGTTTGTACTTGGTATCTCCAGAATCTTTCTGAATATGATACAAAAAATTCTTCCAGTCCACATTCGCTATCTCAGCCTCATCCATGTAAAAAGATGAAACGGTGACCTGCCGTTCGCGGCCGTCATTGCTCTGGGTAATGTCGTTCTCACTACCGCCCATGATAAACGTACCGCCCTCTATAAACACCAGACCGGGTGCTGTTGGCTGGCCGCGGTAATCTTTTACCTGGAACCCGTCTTCGGAATTGTAGCGTTCACCAGTTATTGAACTGAATTTACCAACGCGGTCGGGGCTGTCTTTTTTGAAGATGCTGCATCCTCCAAGGGCTACAGTTGCGCAAACCAGGGCGAAAGCGAAGGAGCGTAACTTCATAGGTGGCTGTACGTTATACAAGTAAGTGGGAAGTTTGGACAAATATAGAGGGTTGAATAGTATCAACCAAATCGGTGAAAACCAGTAAAAAGCTGTGCACCTTCTTGTGGAAAATGCCCAAGCGCCTTTTTAGAATGGCACCTAAAGTACAAAAGTTTGTTACATGCACGCGCAGGGGGCTGTGAGGCGTTTCAGTGTAAAATTGCAACGGCAAATGCTGCAAGCTGCTTTTGGCCACATCGCTTTAACCAAAGCCGTGCCAAAAACAGTAAACCAAGGCAAGAATATTATTTAAGTGCTTGAATATAAATAGATTAAGCAAAAATATTAATGTTTCCACTTACTTATGGCCTGCTGGGCCAGCACCTGCAGCACAGCTTTTCACCTCAATTTTTTAACGAAAAGTTTTTACACCTGGGTCTGCCCCACCAGTACGTATTTCTGGAACGGCCCTCGCTTGCGGGCCTTAGGCCCTGGCTTAAGCAGCAGCACCCAAACCTGGCGGGCTTTAATGTAACCATACCCTATAAGCAGGCCATTTTTGCATGGCTGGATGAACTGGATGCCAGTGCGCGTGCTGTGGGCGCTTTAAACACGGTGCTGGTGCTGCCAGGCGGACGCTGGCGAGGTTACAATACCGATGTAAGCGGCTTTGCACGTGCGCTACAAGAATTTTTAGGGGGCAAACCCTACCCGCCTGCACTCATTCTGGGTACGGGGGGGGCCAGCCTGGCCGTGCAGCATGTGCTTTTGCAGCAACTACCTCCTACGCAGGTGCTGCGGGTGTCGCGTGCGCCGGCCGAGTACCAGCTTACCTATGCTGATGTAACGCCCGAGCGCATGAAGGCACACCCCTTGCTCGTGAACTGCACACCCCTCGGCATGCACCCTGATGTAGGCAGCTATCCGCCCATCCCCTATGATGCATTTACTTCGGGCCATTATGCGTTTGACTTGGTGTACAACCCCGCCGTAACGCAGTTTATGTCGAAAGCCGCCGCAAGTGGCGCTCGCACGCAGAATGGGCATAGCATGCTGGTGTACCAGGCTGAGGCGGCCTGGGCAATATGGCAGCAACACCAGCAGCCAGCGCACCGCTAACTGACAGAGGCATAAAAACGCCGAACTTTACCTTTTATCGTTTGTAAGCAAAAAAATGGAATACCCCACGCAGAGTATTCAAACGGCAGTAGAGCAACTGAGCCGCCTGCCGGGCATCGGCAAGAAAACGGCGCTTCGCCTGGCCCTGCACCTGCTGCGTGCCCCGGAAGGTGATGCTGTCACGCTGGGCGGCGCGCTGGTGGACTTGCGGCGCAACACCCGCCGCTGCACCGTGTGCGGCAACCTGACCGATGCTAACGCTGCGGGTGGCACCTGCACCATCTGTGCCAGCACCCGCAGAAACCGCGCCCAGCTCTGTGTGGTAGAAGAAGCACGCGAAGTGATAGCCATAGAAAAAACAGCGCAGTACCAGGGGTTATACCACGTGCTGGGCGGCATCATCAACCCCATGGAAGGCATAGGGCCTGATGCGCTGAACATTGAAGCGCTGCTCACACGCGCCGCTACCGGAGAGTGCACCGAGATTATTTTTGCACTGCCCAGCACCATGGAGGGCGAAACCACCGCCTTCTACCTGGCCCGTAAACTGGCGCCCTACCCCGTTACACTAACGAACATAGCGCGGGGCATACCCATGGGCGCTGACCTGGAGTATGCCGATGAGCTGACACTCGGGCGCAGCATTAGCCAGCGCACACGCTACGACAATCCCCTGCACCACAATGGGCATGATGGAGGCTAGAAACTTTACTGAAAGCTGAGCGTGCGTCTCTCTATAGTAGTAGTAAGCTACAATGTAAAAGTCTATCTGGCCCAGCAGCTTGCTAGTGCGAAGCATGCTTTAATGCACTGGGGTGGTGAACATGAGATATGGGTAATAGACAATGCAAGTACTGACGGCACGCCTACCTATATACATGCAGTTCATCCGGATGTTCGGCTGGTAACAAATGCGCAAAATGTGGGCTTTTCGCGGGCCAACAATCAGGCGTTGGAAGTGATATTGACAGAAGGCAAAAGTGACGCCGTGTTGCTGCTGAACCCAGATACGGTGGTAGCAACGGATGCGATTGCTAGGCTGGTGGCCTGCATGGAGCAGCGCCCAGACGTGGGTGCTGTAGGCCCACGCCTGATTAGCAGTTCGGGCGCGTTTATGCCTGAGAGCCGCAGGGCACTACCCACACCGCTGGTTGCGTTTTACAGACTATTTGGCCTAAGCAGGCTGTTTCCACACATAGCGGCTTTTACACAATACCATGTAGCACACCTGCCTGAAACTGCCGACCACGCCGTGGCGGTGCTATCGGGTAGCTGCATGCTGCTGCGCGCGGAGACACTGCGCAAGACAGGCATACTGGATGAAAGGTTTTTCATGTATGGTGAAGATGTGGACCTAAGCCAGCGAGTGACGCAGGCTGGCTACAAGAACTACTACTGCGCGGGCGCCCAGGTGCTGCACTACAAAGGGCGGAGCAGCGCAAATGGAGGAGGCTTGCGGGCGTTCGTGTCGCGTTTTCACTTTTACCAGGCCATGTGGATTTTCGCACGTAAGCACTTGCCCGCGTCCCGGCAACGCATCCTGCTACCTTGGGTTGGCCTGGGCGTAGCAGTGCGGGCATCTCTGGAAGCGCTTGCACAGGTGCTGCGCAGCCTGGGCCTGCCTGCACTGGAAGCCCTACAGGCCGCGGCTATTTTTCTGACAATCAAAACCGCATGGCAAGGCGCTTATGCCTATGCAAGGGGTGGGCAGTATCCGGCACTGTTTACCTGGCTGGCTGTGCCCCTATACACCCTACTGTTTGTGGGTGCGTTTGCTGTGGCAGGTGCCTACAAAACACCTTACCGTAAAAGGTCATTGCTGCGCGGCACTGCCTTGGCTTTTGTGAGCATTGCCACCGTGAGCTATCTGCTGCCTGCCATTAATTTTTCTCGTTTCATCGTCTTCAGTTCTGTAACAACAATGGCGGGCTTGGCACTGGTAAACAGGCTAGTGCACGCACGCATCAAAACAGGAAGCTGGGGGGCTCCCAAAAGGCAAAAGCCGCGCACGGTCATTGTAGGTGGGGGAGAGGTTGATGGCGCTGAACTGCTGCGGGTGGCACACTTAATGCACACACAGGCCGAGGTGCTGGGCATTGTGGCGGAGCAGCCCCTGGCCCAGACCGAGTATTTGTGGCTGGGCGTGCCCGCACAGCTGGCTGAGCTGGCACACACCCTGCACCTGAAGCAGGTGGTGTGGTGCGGCAGTTATGATGCAGGCGCACTGCTGGGCGCACTGCAAAATCTGGGTAGCAGTATTCACTTCTACACTGTGCCCAGCGGGGCTAACCACCTGATAGGTACTACCGGCCTAACGCAACTGAAGGCTAGGGGCTAGGTAGGAGGGTGGCCCTATCTTTACTTACTTTTAGGGGTAAATTCGATAGGCTGTGCTACACAGATGCTGAAGTTGTTAACCCTATGCTGCCTGATAGCGGCCGCCCTGAGTATGGGCTGCTACCAGGTGCGGGCGCAACGCAACCCCAAAGAGAAGCTGGAGTTTTTTCAGCGGCCTGCATTTCAGTGGGGTGCCTCGCTGGGTGTAGGGGGTGGGCACTATGTGGTGGGCCCCTCTGCTGATGTGCATTATGGCCCCTTCACAGGACGAGTGGCCCCAGGGTTATTGTACATGAGTGCGGGAATAGCCTGGCGGCCCGGCATATACATCAAGCGGAAAGACTGCAACCACCTGCCCCTCTACACAGCTTTTTATTATCATCACGCCTGGCTGCTGGCTAACACGCTCCTGCTGCGGGAAAGCAGTGTGCGTAGCCAGCAGATCTATATGCTACTGGTAGGTGCACGCTATACGCTTACGCCCCCGAAACCCGTGTACCTAGAGTTTGGTGTAGGGGTAGCCTTGCAAAGTGAGCGTGTAGATGCTGGAGACGGGCCGGGGGCCTACAGCAGGCTCAGCTATTTGCCAATGGGCGAGCTGCGGCTGGGGGGTATTTTTGGCCCCATACGCTTTAAGAAGAAGCCCAAGGAAAAACTGTTTTGAGCAATGCAGGAAGCTTAAGAATGTAACACTGGCTACGCACTGCTTTGCCCAAAGCTGCGTTACTTTGCACTGGCTGCGCTAAAAGTTGCCAAAAAGTATTTCAAACAAACCGAAGACAAACCACAAGCAACCCATGGCACAACCTTTTGCCGATGTAATGAAGGACTACCTGACGGAGCGAAAGCTACAGCTCACGCCAGATGAATTTGGTGTGCTATTTAGCCTGGTGCCCGTGATGCTGGTAGGCACCAGTGACTATACCCTGGACAAAGCAGAAACAGAATACCTAAAGCACTGTATAGAAGCAGTTGCTGATTCACTTAGCGAAAAAGGCACAAGCCCCGAACGGATAGCGGAACTGAAGACCATTTACGGGCATGAGGCTGAATACCTGCTGGAGAAACTGGCCAACTGGGAGCGCCGCGCCTTGCTGGGTTTGGATGAATTTCTGCGCGGGCAACCCGACTACAAGGAGCCTATTCGTAAACACCTAGAGGGCATGGCGGCCATTAGCAAGGGGGTGAATCGGTATGAACAAAACCTGCTTATGGACCTGTGCTACCGGCTGAACATCCCGCTGGCCTAGCTACAGCCAGCGCAAACACATGCTTATTGGCTAGCCAGATACTGCTTTCAGTGGCAGTTCTACAGTAAACGTGGTGCTGCCGGGCTCCGTCTGTAGAAAGATGCGGCCGTTGTGCCGCGCTACTATTTTCTTGCAAACATACAGGCCTAGCCCGCTGCCCTCGCCTTCAGGCCGGGTAGTGAAGAATGCGTCAAAAATTTTTACCTGTAGGTTTTGTGGTATGCCGGGGCCGGTATCGCTTATTGCAACAAGTATATGGCGTTCGTCTTCGCTTGGCAGAGCGCTCACACTCAGGGTGCCGCCGCGTGGCATGGCTTGCATTGCATTAAGCAGCAGGTGGTTCCACACTTGCGTAAGCTGGTCCGGGTAGCAGGTAATGAGTGGCAGTTTCTCTGCATAATTGGTAACTATCTCAAGCCCGTTGCGGTGTAAGGCTTTATACTGTGATACTACGGTATCCAGGGTTTGTGCAATTTCTACAACGCCAACCTTTTGTGGGGTAAGCTCATCGTCGGTGTAGCTCTTTAAGGCTAGAATCGACTTCTGCGTCTTACCTACTGCCAGGGCAATGGTTTCAATATTTGCCCTGAGCCGGCCTATAGCCATGCAGGCATCTACCATGCGTTCGCCAAACTCATCCTGCAGCAGGGGCAGGTAGTGTGGCAAGTTTTCAAACTGGCCAATCTTAACGAGGCTGCGCGCCAGGTTGTCGGCATTGTGCAGACCCATTTCTTCCAGTTTTTCAAACACCTCTTTTCTGTGCAGGCGTTCATCACGGGTGCTGTCATTCTGTGCGGCTCCCAGTTTGGCCTGCTCTACCAGCTCAAAGAACAGCGGACGCACTACCTCGGGCATCTCCTTAAACAGGGTAGGGAACTGTGCCAGCAGGTGTGGTAAAGAGTTGGTTACATTTTGGCTGGCGGCATATATGGCACCGATGGGGGTGTTGATTTCATGCGCGATGTTTGATATCACGTGGCCAAGTGCGCTCATCTTCTGTGATACGATGAGCTCTTCCTGTGTAGCCTTCAGCTCTTCCAGCGCGGTGCGGTACTCGATTCCGCGCAAGATGAGCTGCTCGTTTTTTGCATTGAGTTCGGCAGTGACTTGCTCGGATGCTATCTGGTGGTCACTGATTTCGCGGTAGGCTTTTTCTAGTTGCTCATTCTTATAGAGAACTTCTTCCTGTGCAGCCTTGAGTTCCTCCATCGCCGTGCGGATGTCGATCTTTTCCATGATCAACTCCTGTTTCTCTTTGTTAAGCTGGCTGTATATGTACTCGTTCTTCCGCGCGTTCATGTCCAGTTCCTGCTTTTTGAGCATGGTTTCCTGGTACTGCTGGCGCAGTTCGGTGAGCTCGCTCTTCAAAGCCAGATAGGCACGCTCCAGCGCGGCGTAATCGCCAGCGGGCAGGTGCTGCTCTACGGGGGTGGTGGCTTTAGAAGAGGCTGGCATCCTGGGAAGTTCTATTATTCCAGTTAACAGCGCGCTTGATGTGCTGGTTTCAAATGTAGCAATACTTTTGCGTGGCTTACTCGCCTTAACACAGGAAACAATACTTGTAATTGCAGATGCTTTGCGGGGCAGTCATACGCTGGTAACAAATGCTTCATCCCATGTTTTTAAGGGTCCTGTACTGGGCTATCACAAGTGTAGTGCTGCTGGCATGGTGTGCGGTGCCAGGCAGCGACACCAATACCAACCACACTTCCAATGCCTACCTGTCATTTTCCAACACGTACGGGGGTGCAAATGCCCTGGGGGTGCTGCATGCTGCGGAACTGGATGAAGCCTCTGGGCTGGCTGCAAGCTGTACTTATCCTGGCATACTGTATAGCCACAATGACAGTGGCGATACGGCCCGGGTGTTTGTAGTAGATACGCTGGGCTGTGAGCGGGGCCAGTATTACCTAACAGGTGCACGGAACCGAGACTGGGAGGATATGGCAATAGGGCCCGCGCCAGACGTGAGCCAGGGTGGCCCTTTAAGCTACCTGTATCTGGCGGATGTAGGCGACAACTGGCAACGGCGGCCCCACATCAGCCTATACCGCATACCAGAGCCGGCCTATAAAGCGGGTGCCGCTTTTAGCAAGCAGGTTTCAGATGTGACACATTTCCGTTTTGTTTATCCTGACCGAGCCTACGACTGCGAGGCCATACTGGTAGCACCCAAAACCGGAGACGTTTATTTTTTTACAAAGGCTCTTTACCCGAGCCGTGTATTTGTAGCACGTGCGCCCTTGCAGCGTGACAGTGTGGCTAAACTAGAATACCTTTTCACGCTACCGCTTGCACGGCCTACGGCGGCCAGCCTTACCCCAGATGGCAAGCATGTTATAATCAAAAGCTATCAGGACGTGTATTACTGGCACAATGCACAGAACCTCTCGATGGATTATCTGCTACAGCGCGCGCCCGTGCGTTTGCCCTACGCTGCTGAGAAGCAGGGCGAAGCTGTGGCACTGAAGTGCGATGGAAGCGGGTACTATACCCTTAGCGAACTTTCACAGCAGGCACGCGTACCCTTGCTGTATTACCGCCGCACAGAATAAGCAGGGCTTCTACTTCTTTGCACTCTGCATCTCAAGCCAATTTAACGCGCACAGGCTAAGCCCCTTAATGCCCTGAATGAGTGCAGGCTCATGTATGTAGAACAACGGTGAGTGGTTGGATGGTGCTTTTTTCATGTCGGCATCTTCGGGGGTCACGCCTAAAAAGAAAAACAACCCAGGCACTTTCTGTTGATAGAACGAGAAGTCTTCAGCGCCTGTGCGCTTATCGCCAATGTGAACCTTGTCAGCGCCTACCACCTGCCTAAGGGTAGGCAACATTTTTTCAGTAAGCTCAGGATTGTTTATTGTAGCGGGATATTGCTTTGTAATATGTACATAGGCTTTGGCACCCGCGCTCTCTGCTATTTTTTCAGCAGTGTTCCGAATGCTTTGATGTATCTGCAGCTGCATGGCTTCATTGTAGGTGCGAATGGTGCCCAAAAGGTTTACGCTATCCGGAATGATATTGTTGCGTACGCCTCCACTGATACGGCCCACAGAAACAATGCTGGGTTCTTGCGTTACATTAACCTGTCTGCTGGCAATGGTTTGTAGGCCCAGCACAATCTGACTGCTTGCAACGATGGGGTCAACGCCGTCCCATGGGCGGGCGCCATGGGTTTGTTTGCCATATACAGCTATCTCAAAGCGGTCGGCTGCTGCCATGGTTGGACCTGCTCGATAATATAAATGACCGCTGGGCAGGCCTGCCTCTACATGTAAGCCAAAGATGGCGCTCACCGTTGGGTTGTGCATCACGCCTTCTTCTACCATCTGTTTTGCACCCCAGGTGCTTAGCCCTGAGAGGCTCTCTTCTGCGGGTTGAAAGATAAACTTAACTGAGCCTTTCATCTGACCCTTCATCTGGCTCAGCACTTCTGCAACCGCCATGAGTATGGCCACGTGGCTATCGTGCCCGCAGGCGTGCATCACACCTACTTTTTGCCCATCAAACTCAGCCGTGACTTTGCTGGCAAAGGGCACATCTACCTGCTCGGTTACGGGGAGTGCATCCATGTCCGCACGTAAGGCTACCACGGGCCCGGGCTGGCCCCCTCTGAGCAAACCCACTACACCCGTTACCGCTACACCGGTCTGCACTTCCATACCCAGCGCCTTTAGATGTTCAGCTACCAGCTTGGCGGTGCGCACCTCGCGGTTGCCTAGTTCGGGGTTTTGGTGTATGTCTCGCCGCCAGGTTAGCATTTTTTGTTCCAATGCCAAAGCGCGGCGGGCTACTTCATCGGCCAGGCTTTCTTTGGCCTTTTGCGCAAGCAGTACACCAGAAGCGGTAACCAGCACTAAAAAAGAGAGCAGTAACTTTTTCATCTGAAAGGTATTTGAGTTCCAGCTTCGAAGGTACTGAAAACCTTCTGCTCACCCATGCTTCAAAAAACGGGGTAAGGGTGCTACTTTTTCTATCTTTGCCCATAGGGCTGCTGCCATTTTGCAATGATACCTAACCTTCGACGTTTGGCCTGATGTGGCGCGCCATTGCTTCATTTGTGCTGCGGTACCGCATTGCGCTGCTGGGCGTGATAGGGCTTGCCATTGTATTTATGGCTTACGAAGGCCGTAAAGCTGAGATACTGCAAGAGTTTGTTAAAGTAATCCCGGCAGATGACCCCGAGTACCAGCAGTACCTGGCTTTTAAAGAACAGTTCGGCGAAGACGGCAATGCTGTAATCATCGGGCTGGAAAGCCCTAATTTTTTTACGGTAGCCACGCTCAATGGCATATACAAGCTAAGTGCTGAACTGGACAGCTTGGAGGGCGTAGAGCGTGTGCTAAACCTCACAGACTGCTACAGCCTGGTGCTGAATAAAACATCAGAACGGTTTGAAGCCCGACCCGTAATGACCAGCCCGATACGCACACAGGCTGAGGCAGATAGCCTGCGCAAGAAACTGGAGCAGCTGCCTTTTTACCGTGGGCTTCTTTTTAATGAAGACTATACCGCCTCGCTCATTGTGGTCTCGCTCACCCGTGAAACACTTACCAGCAAGGTAAAGCACCAGCTTATAGCAGACATCAAAACGAAAACCGACAGCCTGGCTGCAAGTGTGGGGTTCAAGGCGCACTACAGTGGCGTGCCTTTCATTCGCAGTTACGTAAGCCGCAAGCTACCCGCTGAGCTTACCCTGTTCATGGTGCTGGCCATTGTGTTTACGGCCATCGCACTCTATGCATTTTACCGTTCGTTTTATGCGGTCATTTTCCCGCTCACTTTGCTGGGCATCAGTTCAGTTTTCACCTTTGGCATCATCGGGCTGCTAGGCTATAAGATATCGTTAATAACTGCACTCATCCCGCCGCTCATTATTATCATGAGCATCCCGCCCAGCATATACATGCTGAGCGACTACCATACAGAGTTTGTAAAATATGGCAACAAGCTGCGTGCCATGAGCAACATGGTGAACAAACTGGGGCTGGTCACTTTTATGATTACGGCGAACTCAGCCTTTGGGTTTCTCACGCTTTACTTTACGAATGTAGTACCGCTACGCGAGTTTGGTATGCTGGCTTTTCTGGCTACCATGGCCACTTACCTGCTCACCATCGTACTCATCCCCGGCGTATTCAGCCTGCTGCCCGAACCCAGCGAGAAACGGCTGAAGCACTTGAATGCACCCCTGCTGAATGCCTTCATTGGCAAAGTGGAGCGCGCGGTAGAAAACCGCCGCCCGCTTATCTATGGGCTTACAGCGCTGGTAACCGTAGCGGCGCTGGTGGGCATGTTCCGCCTGAACTCAGTGAGCTATATGGTGGACGACCTGCCCCAGGAAGATCAGATATACACTGACTTGGGGTTCATGGAGAAAAACTTCAAAGCCGTGATGCCTTTTGAAATTATGGTGGATACCAAAAAGCGAAATGGCATACGCAAACTGAGTACGCTGCGCAAGATGGAAGAAATTCAGCACGTGCTATTCAAGTACCCTGAGTTCAGCAGAAGCCTGAGCGTGACAGATGCCATCAAGTGGAGCCGACAGGCCTTTTACGGGGGTGATAGCAGCCAGTATAGCCTGCCCACGGGAGATGAGTTGGTGTTTCTGAGCCGGTATGCCGCACGTAGCCGCGCCATAGAAAGTAAGGAAGGAAGCAGTAGCATACTGAACAACCTGGTAGATAGCAGCTATAGCCGCGCTCGCATCACCTGTTTCGTGAAAGATGTGGGCAGCCAGCGCATGGCAGCACTGCTGGATAGCGTAACCGCCGACCTGAATAAAGTATTCAACGAAACAGATGAAGCCAACCCTACCAATACGGAGTTCCATTTTACACTTACCGGCACAACCAAGATATTTCTAAAAGCAAACGATTACTTAATAAACAATCTATTTTGGAGCCTGATTGCCACCTTTGCCATCAATGCAGGTATTATGTTTCTGCTATTCGGCACTTGGCGAATCATGCTCATCAGCATTGTGCCCAACCTGATACCCCTGGTGGTTACGGCGGGTATAATGGGCTTTCTGGATATACCGCTTAAACCCAGTACCGCACTTATATACGGCATCGCCTTTGGTATCGCCATTGACAATTCCATACACTACCTGGCCGCCTACCGGTATCACCGCAAGCAGGGGTTGGCCATCGCCAGTGCTGTGCGCGCTAGCCTGCGCACTACGGGCATGAGCATTATTTACACCAGCGTGGTACTGTTTGTTGGTTTTGGTATTTTTATACCGAGTGCGTTTGGCAGCACGCGCGCGCTGGGCATACTTACCAGTGTAACCATGGCCATGGCACTGTTCAGCAATCTTTTGCTGCTGCCTGCATTGCTCGCTAACTTTGATCAGGAGAAAGTAGAAGCAAAGGCGCTGATAGATGAGGAACTGGAATAACCCATGTAAGGCAAATGACGGAAGGACTTGAAAAATTAGAGAAAGCGCTAGAATTATTTGGGCCAGTGCCAGCATCTCTTATGGATGATTTGCCGCGCTATTTCAATCTCGCTATGCTGGCCAGAAATGAGTTTATGATTCGCGAAGGGGACGTAAGCAAACAAATTGCTTTCTTAGAACAGGGGATGCTAAGGTATTACTATGCTAAGGCAAGTGGAGAAGAGATTACTCGCTGGATTGGAATTGAAGGAAGTTTTAATACATCGCTTTCCAGCCTCATCTGCCAGCAACCTTCTAAAGAGTATATTCAGGCAGTTAAGGATTGCAAACTATGGCTTATCAGCTGGAATGATTTTCAGTTGCTACGAGCAAAGCACGAGTGGCTGGAACGGTTCTGGACAAAAATGCTTGAATTTGAAATCGTGCGGTTTGAGGGCCGCGTGCGAGACTTGATTACATCCTCTGCCGATGAAGCGTACGACCGCATAAGCCAGCTTTTCCCAGAGGTGGTAGAGCAGGCGCCGCTGCAGTACGTTGCTTCCATGTTGGGCATATCGCCCCAGCACCTCAGCCGTATACGGGGGCAAAGGGCAAAAAACCGTTCTTAGCATTTATTCAGCACCCTGGGCTAAGTAAGGCCTTGCTTTGTAGCAAACAAACTTACTTAACCACATGCGTACATCACTCTTATTCTTATTCGCTGTGCTGTTTAGCACAAAACTTTTGATGGCACAGGGTACCTCGCCCAGTGCAAGGCTCAACGCGGGCAAGTTCAGCCTTATGGCAGGCATAACACAGCCCTCGCTTTTTGGCGGGATAAACATTGCGGGCACGTATATGACGAACCGCCTGTATTTCGAGTACTCGCACGGCATGTTTTTGAAGCTGCACAACCTGGGCGGGCTGGGTATGACAGCTGCCGAGCGTGAAGAATTTGCAACGCTCTACGTGCCCTACACTACCGGGGCGGGCATCGGGTACCGCATTACAGACAGGCTGAATGTGTTCTGGGAGGTAAAGGTGCATCGCTTTGAACCTACTGTAAAGGGTACCGGCCAGAACCTGGGTTACAATACCCTGGAAGTGGGGCCTGCCGTTTCCTATCGTTTTTTCTTCAACAAAAATCATTCGTTTTTCATTGAGCCGGTGGCGCGCTATTGGTTTACTGCGGCAGCCTTTGGCAATAGCGACCTGCAGGGGCTGAACCTGCCCATACGCCGCGCTGACAATAGCACCTATACACACCGTGTACATGAATTCGGCTTCTTCTTGAATGCCAGCATCGGTATTGTACTAAAATAGAAATGCGCAGGTTGTGCTTTCCGCTGTGAAGCAGGGCGTGTAAAACCCTATTTTTACACACCCTGCTTTACTATGCGTATTGGAATTTTAATGGGTGGCCCCTCGCGCGAGCGCGAGATCAGTTTTGCTGGTGGCCGCACCGTGTTTGATAACCTAGACAAGCGCCAGTTCACGCCTGTGCCGCTATTTGTTGACAGTTTTGGCACACTCATCGCGCTGAACTGGCAGAACATTTACAAAGGCACCCTGCGTGATTTTTACCCACCCACAGCAGTGCTGCCAGACGTTGGCTTCCCATGCCAGTTGTATATTGAACACATAGAGGGGCTCACGGCAGATCAGTATGCTGCTGCAATAGCCAGCATAGGCCGAAGGGTAGAGTGGAACGAGCTTTCAGGGCTTATAGATTTTGCCTTTCTCACACTACACGGCGCGTATGGTGAAGATGGAAACATCCAGGGCATGCTGGAGTGGTTGGGCATACCGTATAGTGGTAGTGGTATCGCAGGGTCAGCAATCGGTATCAACAAGGCCGTTCAGCGCCAGCTGCTGCCCAAACTTGGGTTTGCATCGCCTGCATGCGTCACGGTTAAACTCGCGGAAGTAGAGATGGATGCTGGGGCAGTCAGTAACAAAGTGCAGGCACAAGTGGGGTTCCCATGTGTGGTGAAGAACCCCTTGCAGGGTAGCAGTATTGGCGTGAGCATCGTGAGGAGCGAGGCTGAACTGGTGCAGGCACTTTATAGCTGTGCTTTTGTAGAACTTATTAAACCAGAAACCTGGCGTGCGAAAACGCGAGAAGAAAAGATAGCCTGGCTTCAGCGCTGTACCGACCCCCGTTCTGGGCTTGGCCTGCCGCTATATGTTACATCGGCCGGTCAGCGCACGTTCATCCGGCAGCCTGACATACTCTGGCAACATCTAGACGCCCTGCACACCGAAGCCCGCCTGGAAGCTACCGATGCTGCCGCAGAGTTACTGGTGGAGGCATTTATAGAAGGTGAGGAATTCTCAGTAATTGTAATAGAGCAACCAGATGGCGCTGCGCTGGCACTGCCCCCTACACACATAATCAAGACCCAGCCACTCTTTGATTACCGGAGCAAGTACCTGCCTGGGCAGGCCCGAAAGGTAACGCCTATTGATCTTCCCGATGACCAAATACGGCTGATTTGTGCAGAGGCTGAAAGGCTGATGCACGCGCTCTTTTTTAGTGTGTACGCACGTATTGACGGCATACTGGGGCGCGATGGCACTTTGTATTTTAACGACCCCAACACGACCAGTGGCATGCTGCCGGGCTCGTTCTTTTTTCATCAGGCTGCTGAGGCAGGCCTGAACCCTACGCAGTTCCTCACGTACATCATACTGCGCTCACTACAGGTGCGGGCAGGCGAGCAAAAAATAGCAGTGAAGGCACTGGCATTGCATGAAGAGCTGCGCGTCAAACTGGCCCAAAGCCGTGCGTCAATTGCTAAAGCCTTGCGCGTGGGCGTTGTGCTAGGGGGCTACAGCAGCGAACGGCATGTGAGTGTAGAGAGCGGGCGAAACGTTTATGAGAAGCTGAGCAGCACGCCAGGTTATACACCCATACCCCTCTTTCTGCTGCACCATAAGCACCTGAGCGAGGAACAGATTAAGATACTGGGGCTTGCTGAAAGCCCCCCCTTCAGCTTGTGGTACCTACCACTGCACCTGCTTATGAAGGACAATGCCGATGACATTGCCGCTAAAGTGGTGCAAACGATAGATTACCCTACCTGGCACCCGGTAGTAGCTGATATCATGGACAGGGCACAGGGCATTGCTCAGCTGTTCACAAAATGGGTGCAGCAGCAGCCCATGTTTATGCCACTTAACGAGCTAAACCAGCATATTGATTTCGCCTTTATTGCATTACATGGCCGCCCGGGTGAAGACGGGCAGCTGCAGCGCCTGCTCGAGGCGCAGAGCATAGCATACAATGGCAGCGGCCCCGCCAGCAGTGAGCTTACCATGAATAAGTTTAACACCAATGAGCGGCTGATGAAAGCCAATCTGCTGGCACCGAAGCATATGCTGGTAGAGAAGCATGCATGGCAACACGATGCAGCAGCCCTGTACAAAAAGATAGAAGTAGTATTGCCCTATCCCCTTGTGGCAAAACCGGCCGATGAGGGCTGTAGCAGTGCTGTGAAACGGATTGACGGACGTGAAACACTGGCTGCCTATTGTTCAATGGCATTTAGAAGCAGCCCCGCTTTTATGCCCAAGGAGAGCCACCTGTTAAAATTGATGCCCAACGAAGAATTTCCACAGAAAGATTTCTTTGTGGTGGAGAACCTCGTGCAGGCCGAATCAGGCACGCGCCTGATGGAAGTAACCGTAGGGCTGCTCACGCACCGCGAGCCGGACGGCAGCATACGCTATGAGATATTTGAGCCCAGTGAAACACTTGCTGAAAACGCCATTCTGAGTCTGGAAGAAAAATTCCTGGCGGGAGAGGGGCAGAACATTACGCCCGCACGTTTTAGCCCAGATGCTGCACGGGCCAAAACCATCAGCGATGCCGTGCGCACCGAGATAGAAAAGGGTGCGCGGCTGCTTAACATAGAGGGCTATGCACGTATAGATGCCTTTGTTAAAATAGCACCTGAGGGCCAGGTGCAGGTTGAATTCATAGAAGCGAATAGCCTGCCTGCCATGACACCCGCCACCTGCATTTTTCATCAGAGCGCACTTAACGGATACACACCTATGGGGTTCATTTTGGAAATCATTCGGTATGGTATGGCGCGGGCAGGCAGAAGTTTACCCGTGTAAGAAACCACATATCACCTATGCGTAGCCATTCAAAACCGATTAAGGTTAACCTGAGCAAGCTAAGCTTACGGGTTACGCTTCAGGACGCGTCCCTGATAATTCTGGCTATCGCACTTGCTACATTTGGGCTGAAATCATTTTTGCTGCCCAACCATTTTATAGATGGTGGGGTTACGGGTATTTCGCTACTCATCGCAGAGACTACTGGCCTGCCGCTGGGAGTGCTCATCTTTCTATTGAACCTGCCCTTTGTTCTTGTAGGGCGTTACCAGATTTCCCTAGGCTTTAGCCTCAAAACTGCGCTTGCTATTTTGTTACTGTCCATTTCAGTATCATTCGTGCAGATGCCCATCATTACGAACGATAAACTGTTGGTAGCGGTGTTCGGCGGGTTTTTTTTGGGGGCGGGCATTGGGCTGGCCATACGGGGCGGCTGCGTGATAGATGGAACCGAGGTGCTTAGCCTTTTTGTAAGCCGCCGTACTGTGTTTAGCATTGGCGATGTGATACTGGTAATTAATGTATTTATTTTTATTGCGGCTGCTACACTGCTGGGCATAGAACCTGCTATGTACTCCATGCTTACGTATATAGCGGCCAGCCGCACGGTTGATTTCCTGGTCCATGGTGTTGAAGAATACACCGGCGTTACCATCATTAGCGAGCACAGCGAGACCATACGCACCCTTATCATTAATGAACTGCAGCGGGGCGTTACGGTGTACCAGGGTAAGCGGGGTTTTGGTAAAACGGGGCAGAAGAGCGAGCTTGAGATTATCTTCACCGTAGTTACCCGCCTGGAAAAAGGCAAACTGAAAGATGGTGTGCTGGCCATAGACCCCAATGCATTCATCCTGGAACATAAGATTGACGACCTGAGCGGCGGCATGATTAAGAAACGCCCGCTGCATTAGGCTTTGACCAATGTATAAAAAGTAAGGATAAGCGTAGCGGGTAGCGCACACACTGCGTAAATTGAAGCATTGCTATGGCGCCCGCTACACCTTCTTCAGCCCCGTTACTAGGTGCCCCTTCTGATGACGGCGAGGTTGTGCGTTTTAGAACACGTGTAATAGCTGCTACCGATAGCTACTGGATGCTGGCCTGGCTTGTAGGCACTTTTCTGCTGCTCTGCCTGGCAGTCGCACTTACCGAAGACCGTGGCCTGATGACATTCTGGGTGTACCTGCTCACTTTCTTGCCAGTCGGGGGGTTCCTCTTACTCTCATTTATGCTTACGCGCAAAGAAGAATTTGAAATTTCAAATCAGGGGCTGCGGCTACGTATGTCAAAAGGTTATCCCCTGGTTTCGCGCATACGCGAATACGCTGCAAGCTACGCCTGGGCTGATATAGAGGGATACAGCGAAGATGTAAACCTGGTGCTAGGGCGGTATGGCTACCTGAAAGTCAGCTTAAAAAAGTCTCCATTTGAGCTTTGGATAGCACCCCTACGCCTTAAAGATCGGCCGTACTTTGACCGATTTACAGATGCCTTTCGTCGGTATGTAGAGGAGCTAAACCGCGACGATACGCCACATGCAGTGGCGGTAGCAACCATTGTGCGCGAGCCTTCATTTTTTGACACACCCATGGCGCGCATTCTCTCTGTTACACTGCTTTGCGCCCTAGTAGGGCTGGGCCTGTTCGACCTGATATTTATCAAGAACGAATCCAACGAGTGGCGGCTTATTTACATTTATCTCTTCATGGGCCCGCTGGTGTATTTCTTTTGGCGCCGCAGCTTTTTACGTAAATAGTACCCTTACCCCAAACCCCGTAGAACATGCAAGCCTCTTTACGTTTTATCACGTTTCTTTTATTGTGTGCCATAGCTTCGAGCACCGCACAGGCACAGACACCCAAGTATGTTATCGCTATACATGGCGGGGCAGGCGGCATGGCACGGGGTAAGCTGCCCCCTGAGAAGGAACGCCAGATAGCCGAGGAAATGACCCGCGCCCTACAAGCGGGCGAGAAAATTCTGGCAGCGGGTGGCTCTGCACTGGATGCCATTACCGCTACATTAAAGCTGATGGAAGACAGCGGCATATTCAATGCTGGCAGGGGTGCTGTGCGCACCAATGAAGATCGCTGCGAGCTGGATGCTTCCATCGTAAATGGCGCAACGGGCGCAGCCGGTGCTGTGGCGGGTGTAACCACCGTGAAAAACCCAATAGAAGCAGCCCGCCGCGTCATGGAAAAAACACCGCATGTTCTGCTCATTGGCACAGGCGCGGAGCGTTTTGCAAAGCAGCAAGGCCTTGCAGTAGTGGATACCAGCTACTTCATAAACCTGATACGCAGCGACAGGCGAGGTGATGTAGGCACAAAGCCGAATACCCAGCAGAACAATCTGCCCCGCAAGTTTGGTACCGTTGGCGCGGTTGCGCTGGACCAGCAGGGCCATCTGGCTGCGGGTACCACTACAGGGGGCATGGGCAATAAACTGCCTGGCCGCGTAGGCGATGCCCCGCTCGTTGGCATCGGCACCTATGCCAATAGCGAAGTAGCCATTAGCTGTACGGGTCATGGCGAGTACTACATTCGCAATGTAGTGGCCTACGACATTGCCGCCCGCATGCGCTACCAGAAAGCAACCCTGAAATCAGCTACCGACCATCTCATCTTTAAGGTACTGCTCCCCCAAGGCGGTGAGGGCGGCCTCATTGCGATTGACACAAAAGGCAACATAGCACACCCCTTTAACACCGAGGCTATGCCCTTCGGCTATGTACGCGCAGGAGAGCAACCCGTAGTGAAGCTTTTTAAAGACTAGGGGAATGGTGCTTTCGGTTTATGGGTGGGTATTAACACTCTATTTGTTATGCGGGGCGGCCGCGCTTTTGGCACTTTTGTTCATCCCAGCATTTTATGGCCGCTACTCCCGCACCGATCGCGGCCCCACAGTAAGCAACCGCACCGGCTGGCTGGTAATGGAAGCGCCCGCAGCACTTGCATTCCCACTCGTGTACTACTACTACAGTAGTGTAATGACACCAATGGATTGGGCGCTGGTTTTGCTATGGAGTTTTCACTATGTGTACCGCGCGTTTGTCTATCCCTTTAAGTTAAGGAATCCTGACAAACCCATGCCCCTGCTCATTGTGGCAATGGCGATTGTATTCAACTGCGCCAATGGCTGGCTGATGGGTGCGGGTATGGCAGCGAACAACTACACGATAAGCTGGCTTTACGATCCACGCTTCATTGTTGGGGCATTGTTGTTTTTCTTGGGCCTCTTCATAAACCGAAACGCAGATGCCACCCTGATGGCACTGCGGGCACAGGGAGAGTCAGGCTATAAAATTCCTTTTGGCGGATTGTACGCTTACATAAGCTGTCCTAACTTTTTTGGCGAAATTGTGCAATGGATAGGCTGGGCCCTGCTCACATGGAGTGTGCCCGGCGCTGCCTTTGCTTTCTTCACTGCTGCGAACATAGGCCCGCGTGCTGTGAGCCACCACCGCTGGTACCGCAGCCACTTTGCTGATTACCCGCCGCAGCGTAAGGCGCTCATTCCGTTTGTGTTGTAGTTAGTCAGCACCCTGACGTTCCTCCAGCAGTTTTAGGGTATGCTCTAGCAGTTTCATATCTCCGGGCTGGTTGTGGCCAGGCACTACGTACTGCATCCCCCCAAACTTCTGCTGCACTTTGCGCAGGCTGGCGGGCCACTCCTCCAGGTCAGCATCGGCAATATTTCCCAGATCTTTTGCAGCAGCGTCTTTTACAAAGCAGCCACCGTAAAGCACCCGCTTGCCAGGCAGGTACACCACAATATTGTCCAGTGAATGGCCAGCGCCGGGGTAGTATATCTGAAAGTTCACGCCGCCAATGGTAAGGGTCGTGTCGTTAATGAGTGTGCCCTGTATGCCCTCTATATCCTGCCCCTCAGCTAGTCGCGCTACAAGCGGCGTGCTATACACGGGTATCTTCAGCTTAAGGAGAGCAGGCACACCGCCCACGCGGTCTGCATGGTGGTGTGATATAAGGGCCATCACAACCTTGCGCTTGAGCTGGTGGCTTATCTCGTTAAGTAATTGCACACACTGTGTAGAATCCCAGGTAGCATCTATCAATACCACACCCGCATGTGTTATCACCGCGAGGCCATTTGCGGGTATGCCTTTGGGTTGGCCGCCTTGTGTACTAATGTGTACATACACGCCATCGGTTAGCTTCTCCAGCCGCTGTTGGGCTTTGGCCTGCTCAAGTACAAAAAACTCAATTAGGGTAAATGCAATTAAAACTACACGCCAATGCTTCATAATCAGAATGGATAGCAAAGTTTTCTCACACCTTGATTGTAGCAATATAAAAAACCTGCTCCAAGCTTAGACTAAAGCAATCAGCTCAGCCTACTTACCTTCTACCACCACAAAGATGTCTTCATTGTCCCGCTTCATTAGGTAGGCTTCACGGGCTATTCTTTCCACCTCGGCGCGGTCGTTGCGCAGCAGGTTGCGCTCCATACGTAAGCGTGCAATCTCCTTCTGGTAAAAAGCTTTATCTGCTTCCAGTTTGCCAATGCGGTCACTCATTTTGGCGCGTGTGCGCAGGTCGTACTTGTCCAGGAATAGCAGCCACACAACCACCCATACCACGATAAGCAAATAGCGGTTCGCCATCCATCGCGGGATTCGCCCCGCTATTCTTTGTATCCGTGCTTTCAAGTTGGGCAGTTTCATAACAAATTCTTACGATTGAAACATTTCACCGCCATATATCGCTGCACCGCCCAGTTCTTCTTCTATGCGTAGTAGCTGGTTGTACTTGGCTATTCTATCGGTGCGGCTGGCACTACCAGTCTTAATCTGCCCCGTACTCAGGCCCACCGCCAGGTCTGCTATTGTGGTGTCTTCGGTTTCTCCACTCCGGTGGCTCATGATGCTGGTGAAGCCCGCGCGGTGTGCCAGGTTCACCGCTTCCATCGTCTCGCTCAGCGTACCAATCTGGTTTACTTTTACCAGAATGCTATTGCCAGCACCCTCTGCTATGCCGCGCAGCAGTCGCTCGGTATTGGTTACATACAGGTCATCGCCCACCAGTTGCACATCGTCCCCAAGTGTGTCTGTCAGTAGCTTCCAGCCTTCCCAATCGTCTTCGGCCAGCCCATCTTCAATAGATACAATCGGATACTTCTTGCACCAGTCGGCCCAGTAGGCCACCATTTCCTTGCTGGTCAGCGCATCGCCCGTACTCTTGTGGAACACATATCTCTTCTTTTTGGCATCGTACAGTTCGGTGCAGGCAGCATCCATCGCTAGCAGGATGTCTTCGCCCGGCTTGTAACCAGCTTTCTCTATAGCTTGTAAAACCGTTTTGATGCCGTCTTCATTGCTGCTCAGGTTCGGCGCAAAGCCGCCCTCATCGCCCACATTTGTGCTAAGCTTACGTTTCTTCAGCACCTCCTTCAGGTGGTGAAACACTTCAGCACCCATACGCAACCCTTCGGCAAAAGTGGGCGCACTTACAGGCATAATCATGAACTCCTGAAAGTCCACACTGTTATCCGCATGTGCACCGCCGTTGATGATGTTCATCAGCGGCACCGGCAGTATGCGGGCGTTGATGCCCCCTATATAGCGGTAGAGTGGCACGCCTTCATACGCAGCGGCACACTTGGCACACGCAAGCGATACCCCCAGTATGGCGTTAGCACCCAGCTTGCCTTTGTTTGGTGTGCCATCCAGCTGTATCAGGGCTGCGTCTATGGCGTGTTGCTCACGCACATCTAAGTTCAGCAGCGCGGGGTTAATTACCTCACGCACATGCTTTATTGCTTTAAGCACGCCCTTGCCCATGTAGCGTTTGGCTACCCCATCGCGTAGCTCCACCGCCTCGTGCTTGCCGGTACTTGCCCCGCTGGGTACGATGGCCCTGCCCACATTGCCGTTATAGGTATGTACTTCCACTTCTACCGTGGGGTTACCTCGGCTATCCAGTACTTCGCGGGCTTTAATGTCTATGATATGGCTCATGGGTTTGCGCGTTCGATATTCACAAAAGTAATGCAAAGCCTATGGCATTGTTCATCCCGCCCCCCAATAAAAAGCCCCGATACGTATCGGGGCTTTTAGTAGGGTTGTGAATTAAGTAAGCTTAGTGTACTCCGTGCATCTTCTTACTGATCAGCTTAGACAGTATCAACATTACACCGCCCAGTGCGATGCCCCCGATAGCAATGTTTCTAAAAATGGCACTCGCACCCCACTCCTCTACATAACTGGCAACATACCCGCCTGCCAGATATGCCATGAAGTTGCCCAGGAACCATACACCCATTAACATGGAGCCCAGATGCGGAGGCGAGAGTTTTGTAAAAACGGAGAGACCGACGGGCGAGAGGCATAGCTCACCGGCTGTATGGAAGAAGTACGCCATCATGAGCCAAAACAAAGATGCCTTGATGGCGGTATCGGTCACGTCACCGCCGCGCTCCAGCACAGCACCATACATAAACAGAAAACCGACGCCCATCAAAATCAGACCAAATGACATTTTCACGGGCGTGCTGGGCTCACGGCCTGCACGGGCTAGTGCTGGCCAGAGCAGGGCAAAGAGCGGTGCCAGCAAAATGATAAACATAGAATTCACACTCTGAAAGGTGCCCGTCGTAATCTCCACGCCGCCTACACGTCTATCTATGTAATCCTCCGTGTAGAGATTCATACTGCTGCCTGCCTGCTCAAAGCCGAGCCAGAAGCACGCTGCAAAAATTACAAACACAAACAGCACGCCAATTCGGTCTATATCCACCTTGGTTAGGGGCGGGGTGCCAGCCGTCTGCTGGGTTGTGCTTGCAGTGTTACTGCTGGCCTTTTGTTTGCCTTCAGGCTGCTTGCCGATATCGCCCAACCGGTTCTGATAGAAATAAAATGTGATTAAACCCAACAACATGCCCACGCCGGCCGAGGCAAAGCCGTATTTGTATATCTGACCTGCCTGGGTTTCCATATCGTAACCCAGCCAGATGCCCAGGTTACTGGAAATGATAGGGCCCAGAAACCCGCCAATGTTAATACCCATGTAAAAGATAGAGAAGGCTGAGTCTCTCCTAGTGTCGTTCTGCTCGTATAGGCTGCCCACCATGGTGCTGATGTTGGGCTTGAAGAAACCATTGCCAAGCGCTACCAATGCAAGCCCAGCGATGAAAGAAGGCACGCCTGTATTCATCGCCAGCGTAAACTGGCCCAGCATCATGATGGTGCCCCCAATGAAAATGGCCCGCCGCCGCCCCAAGAAGTTATCTGCGATGTAACCGCCGATGATGGGGAAAAGATAAGCCAGGCCTGTGTACCAGGCATACATAATTGAGGCTTCTTTCTTACTCCAGCCCAAACCGCCTTTTAACACAAGCGTGGTGGCAAACAGAACCAGTATGGCCCGCATGCCATAAAAGTTAAACCGCTCCCACATTTCAGTGGTAAACAGCACATAGAGGGCTGGCGGATGTTTGCTAGAGGTGGCGTTGGTTTGCTGCATTCGGCGTAAGTAGGATAAGGGTTGGAAATATAAGAAAGGCGGTTTTTCAAAAATAGGTAAAAACCCGTACTGCATCACCACCTACTAGAAGCCCGTGCGCGAATCGGGCACCACGTTGTGGATTATCATTTGTTAGGCTTTTTCTATTTTGCAGGCGCAAACCTATCGGCGAAACAGCAGCCCTGCTGAAAGCCCTCTAACAAATCTGTATGCTACTCCATATCGTAGCTGCCTTACCTGAACTTACGCCCACCAAAAATGCCGAATGCAATCATTACCGGTACAGGAATGTACGTACCGGAGCGCATCGTAAAAAACAATGAGCTGAAACAGTTTTATGACACCAGCGATGAATGGATAATAGAGCGCTCCGGCATACGTGAACGCCGCTGGATTACAAACAACGAAGGCCCTGCTGATCTGGCAGTACCTGCAGCCGAGCAAGCCATACGTGCAGCAGGCCTCAAAAAGGAAGACATTGACATGATTGTCTTTGCTACCCTTAGCCCAGAATATTACTTCCCGGGTTCTGGCGCAGTGCTGCAAGACAAAATGGACCTGGGCACCATCCCCTGCTTTGACATACGACAGCAGTGTGCCGGCTTCATCTATGCCATCAGCCTGGCGCAGCAATACATCGTAAATGGGCAATACAAGAACATACTCGTGGTCGGCGGCGAGGTGCAGAGCACTGCGCTGGATGTGCGCGAGGAAGGCCGCACCATGGGCGTGCTATTTGGCGATGGCGCCGGTGCGGTGGTAGTAAGTGCAAGCAATGATGGCACCCGCGGCATTCTGAGCACACACCTGCACACCCAGGGCAAGTATGCCAAAGAGCTCTGGCTGGAAGAGCCCACCAGCCGCCGCCGCCCCCGCACAGACCCCAACGGCAGCGGCCAGTACCCCTATATGAACGGCCGCGAAGTATTTCGCCACGCAGTAATTCGCATGGCAGAAGCCATCAACGAGGCGCTGGAAGCCCAGCGCTGGAAGGCCGAAGAGGTGGACCTCTTTGTAATGCACCAGGCGAACATCCGCATTGTTCAGGCAGCAGCAGACCAGCTCAAGCTACCCCAGGAAAAGTTCTTCAATAACATTGAGAAATACGGCAACACCACCGCCGCCAGCATCCCGCTGTGCCTGCATGAGGCAGTAGGTGCTGGGCGCCTGAAAAAGGGAGACAAAGTACTGCTGGCAGCTTTTGGCTCAGGGTTTATGTGGGGTTCTGCGGCAATTATATGGTAGTATCCTGCTATTTGCACGTACCGCAAAAGCGTGATATTAAGCTATCCTTGCATAAAAATGTAACAACCCGTAGCAAGGGCCCGTTTTTTGATAGTAATTTTGTGTACCCTACTTGAATTAATTGGCGCATCGGTCGGCGCTTATACGTGAGTAATCTCTTTTCTTCGCTGGGCCTGCAGGGCCCTGCACATACCAGCCGTAACGGGCAAACCGTCAGTCTTCAGGAAGAATGGTTTCGCTCTTGGTTCGACTCCCCCTATTACAGCATGCTGTATCGGCACCGTGATGATGCCGAGGCACAATACTTCATTAACCAGTTGCTGGCCCACGTGCAGCTACCTCCAGGTGCCACTGTGCTAGACCTAGCCTGCGGCACGGGCCGCCATGCCATATACCTGAACCAACTGGGCTACGACGTAACAGGTGTTGACCTGAGCCATGCCAAGATAGAGCAGGCCAAGCAATACGAAAGTGAGCGCCTGCACTTTCTGGAGGGCGACATTCGCCACCTGGAGTGCCCGTGGCACTACGACCTGGTGCTGAACCTTTTCACAAGTCTAGGTTACTTCAAAGACCTGTCTGAAAACCAACAAGTACTTCATGGCATACGGCAAGCGATGCAGCCCGAAGGCATGCTCGTAATAGACTTTTTCAATGCTACCTGGCTGGAGCAGCACATCACGCCTTACCACGAGCAAGACCTGAATGGTGTGCACTTTGAAATCAAGAAGCGTATAGAAAATGGTGCCGTTGAAAAGCTAATTCGAATTACCGATGGCGACCGCATGTACTGTTTCAAAGAGCATGTGCAGCTACTACACCTGCGCGACTTTGAGAAAATGTTGCGCAAGGAGCACCTGAAGCTGGAACAGGTATGGGGCGACTACCACGGCGCGCCCTTCCATGAGGCTGACAGCCAACGCATGGTGTTGTTTGCGCGCAAGTCAGGCTAGGGCCTTATGCAGCAGCTCACTTCTTGCTGAAAAGCCCGCCTGCCCTCACTATTCCTTTTCTGAAACTCTCGAAGTAGAGCGTTACATACAGCACCGCGCTCATAGCCCAGATCACGAGCAGGTTAAACCAGTAGGTGTCATACAGCATGCCGAATAGGGGTTTGTTCGGCGCAAAGAAATGGGTGCGAAAGTCTAATGACGGGTTATACAGCGTCTCTTGGTAAATGGGGTCTGCATTTTGAACCAGTTGGCCATCCAGCTCCAGTATTTTATTCTCATCGCTGCGGTTGGTTACCAGGTCTGCCAGGCTTTCGTTGTGGTGATGGGTCTTGAGCAGGTTCACCGCCTCTTCGCCACCCACTTTGCCGGCATGCAGGCCTGTCATAATCTCACTTTTACGCGCATTGGCATTCTTGAAGCGTTGGTTGTATTCGTCGCGTAAAGCCTTCAGTGTGGTGCGCGCACCCGCAATTGCTGCTTCATCAATTTTCCCAAATTCAAGTTTGGGCAGAAAATCAAAACTCTGCCCTTTGTCTAAGTAGCGTTGCAGCTCATGGCCCAGCTCCACACGCAGCATGCGCAGTGCATCTTCAGCACTTTCGCGGGCATCAGGTTTGTTTAAGTTATCTGCTATAAAGTCCAGCTTGCTTTCCAACTTGGGTATCCAGAAGTTAGTCTTGTACTGTGCGGTGCTCATGCGCTGCTCTACATCAAAGAAGTGCTGCTCGTAGGCGTTGTCTCTAAACTGGTGCACGGCCAGCGCCTCATAGGCCCAGCGGCTGGCCATCAGGTCAGCGGTGAAGGGCACCCTGCCACTAATGGCCAGGTTTGGGTTTAACTTGTCGAATTTCACAATCACCCCAGATAGAATAATCTGCGGTATCAGCAGTATAGGCACTAAGATGTAAATGGTAACGGCATTGTCAAACGTGGCCGACACATTCATGCCCAGCATGTTTGCAAAGCACGACACGGTGAAAAGCAGCATCCAGTAGCTGGGCACCATGCTGCCCAGCCCAAGAATGAAGTTGCCTATAAGCACAAAGCTCAGGGTCTGCAGGGCAGATATCGTAAAGAGGATGGCTATTTTGCTCAGCAGGTAGCTGCTGCGGCTCAGGTTTAGAAACTGTTCTCGCTTTAATATCTTTCTGTCTCTTAAAATTTCTTCAGCACTTACGGTAAGCCCCATAAAGAGCGCTACAAGTATGCAGATGAAAATATATGCAGGCAGGTTCAGGTTTTCATACAGCGTGTATCCATCTGTATTGCTGGGGTCGGCATTGAAGTAGCGCAAAATGAAAGCCAGCACCAAAGCCAGCACAGGAGCCTCCAGAAAGTTGATGTACATGTAGGCCGTGTTGCTCACTTTGCTCAGCACATCGCGCGTGATGAACACACCCATCTGCTTCAGTTTGCTGGGTATGTGCAGGTTTCGGGTGGGGCGCTCGCGCGTTGGCTCTGTGGCGGGCAGCACTGTATGCTCACGGAACATGTCGTTCCATTGCTGCGGGCTAAACTTGCGCTGGTTCGTAAAGTTCCCATCTTCATCCAGCACTTTGCTCTCTATGATGTTGAAGATCTGTTCAGGGTTCACGTTGCCACATTCTCCACACTCGGCGTAATCTGCATTTATCAGGCTGGCGCGGCGTTTGAAGTAAGATATAGCTTCTACCGGGTTCCCGTAATAGATAGGGTAGCCGCCCACATCCAGAATGTACAGCTTGTCAAACATCTTAAATATGTCTGAGCTGGGCTGGTGTATTACTACGAACACCAGCTTGCCACGCAGCGCCAGTTCCTTCAGCAGGTCCATGATGTTTTCACTGTCGCGGCTGCTGAGTCCGCTGGTGGGTTCATCTACAAAGAGCACACTGGGTTCGCGTATCAGTTCCAGCGCAATGTTCAGGCGCTTACGCTGGCCGCCGCTAATCTTCTTCGCCATCGGGGTGCCCACTTTCAGATCTCGTGTCTCTGCCAGGCCCAGGCTCTGTAGCGTTCGCATCACGAGCGCATCCAATTCAGGTTCTGTTTTATCAGCAAAGCATAGCTTGGCATTGTAAAACAGGTTCTGGTACACTGTCAGGTCTTCCATCAGCAGGTCATCCTGGCTTACATAGCCTATCACTCCCTCCAGTTCTTTCTTGTCCTGTGTAATGTTTAGGCCATTTATCAGCACTTGCCCCTCAGTAGCAGGGTAGTTGCCATTCAGTACGTTCAGTAGCGTGCTCTTGCCTGCACCGCTGGCGCCCATCAGCCCTACCATGCGGCCACTTTCTTCACTCAGGTTGATGTTGTGCAAGCCCACCCGCCCGTTTACAAACTTGTAGGTCACGTCCTTCGCTTCGAACACAGTCCGCCCAGAGGTGCCCTCACTTAAAAACCGGCTTACAATATCACTATAGTATACCGGGGAATATCTATGATGCCGGATAACAGAACCCGGAGCCAGAAAGTAAATCTGATGTGGGTTTATTAATAAACCGTTTACATATATTTCCGAAGTGCCCGTATAGCGGAAAATGAAAGTTTCTACACTTGCCACATACAGCACCGTAACATACCCTGGGAAGCCGTCATGCGCAATCTGCAGGCGTGCCGGAACCTGCTCGCCTAAACTATGCCCGATGCGCAGAATGGCATCCATGTGAAGCAGATGCGGGTGCTGCTCCTGTACAAACTGGTATATGTTCTCATATTCCTCGTTTTGTATGTTAAATGCAGCCGCCACTTCACCTATTGCATGGTGCTCACTTTCCGAGATTCTATTGTCGGCATTGATGAGCTCTATCAGCCGGATGATAACGATAAACTTCTGCTTCTGCGTAAGCTCTCGGTTAATGCGTGCAGCCAGGCTCTGTGTAGTTTCACTGGCGGTAGCCGCCGCAAAGGCATTGAACTTGCGCATGTACCCCTCAGCAGCGGTAGGGTTCAGCTGCTGGTATAAGAAAGATTTGACAACGCCCTTTTCCTCTTCCGTAACGCTGTCTTCACGGGCCAGCAGCGCAAAAAGCTGCATCAGGCTTTCGAGTAGTTTTTCGCTCATGGGCTTATTCTGCTCCTGTAATAATGGTTTCGGTGATACTAAATAGGAATGTAAAAGTATAGTTCTTATTGACAAAAAAGCCCGCATGTCTGCGGGCTTAACCAAATCTAATTTTGTGAGCGGTTTCCTACTGCTTCATGGCATAAATGATACCACCGCAGCCAATACCGTTATACGGCATCAACACAAGGGTGTATTCGCCGGTAGCAGTACAGGTTACTTCCATGGTGCGGTACACGCCTTTCTCATCTTCTGTCAGGTTGGTAGCCAGGACGTTGCCTTTGCCATCGGCAAGTGCCATTACCAGTGCAGGTATCTTATCTTCCTTGCAAGTAAGGAACCGATAAGTGCTGCCACTGTACATTGTGATTTTTAGCTTGCCGCCTTTGGCATCCAGGTCGTCATAGGCAGCATCTACCAGCGTAAAGCCGCTCATGGCGCCAGGGTTACCCTTTGCACAGCCCTCCAGTAGGGCGCTACACTGGGCTTTAATATACACAGGAACTGCTGCTAGCAGCGCAAATAGGGTCAGGGTGATTAGCTTTCTCATGGTTCTTATTTAACGATTGCGTTGCGGATGGCTTCGGCTTTGGCAGTTATTGCAGCCAGGGTTTCTTTGCTCATGATTACTTTGCTGGTGCTGCCAGTATTTACTTCTACAGTACCTTCGGCCACATAGAGGCCGCCTTTATGGTCTGCAGGAGCCTTAGCATCCGTTTTGGTAGTTTTTGATGGTGAGTCTTCATGTTTAATGGTTACCCCTTTGGCATAGATTTCTTCCAGCGCTTTAATCTGCGCCTCTATTTCAGCAAAACCCTCTTTGCCTTTAAATTTCATCAGCAGCGCCAGCAGGCTGTTTAGGCTCAGCTTTAGCTCACCAATACGTGTTTCCAGTGCTGGGCTTGGCTTTACTTTCAGTTGTTGTGTAGCCATATACAGGCCCTCTACCCAGCCGCCCGTCAGGATCAAGGTAGCGTGGTCCGCCCGTTGTGAAGACTTCAGGTATTCCTCAGCATTTTCCATCTGCGCTGTAATCAGATACAGCAGGCTGTCTTGGTTGCTGATGTTCTTCTCAATGCGCTCCACTACTTTGGTTTCAAACGCACCCGATACACCCAGGCTCAGGCCCAGCTTGTTCAGGGCCTTCAGGTAGTTCATGCTCTCCTGTGTTTTACCAAAATAGGCTGTGTAGCCTAAATCAGCACCATACACACCCAGGTTCATTGCCTGCTTGTTTGCGCTATTGTATTTGCTGGAATTGCTAGGGGAGTTTAGCATTGCAGCATTAAAGCCAGCACCGCTTTTTTTCAGCAGGCTTGTCATTTCCAGTGGCGAAGGCAGCGTGATCACCACCTCTTCCACTTTGTTCACAATGTCACTGCTGATCTTCAGTTGCTCAGTGCTGTCATCTGTTTGCTGGGCCTTTTTGCCACAGCCTGCAAGGGTTATGCCCAGTGCTGCTACCAGTGCCCAAAAGGTACGGGTGCGCTGCTGTAAAAATTGCATACGATAAGCGGGTTTTGAAGAGATAGAGGTGTATGGGGTTTGCGTGAAACGCTTGGCAAAATAAGCAGCTGCCAGCTATGCAGCCAAATGAAACCCCAAGATTTACTTCTTTTTCAGCCGCATAACTGCTTTTGCCAGCAAATGCTGCCGCCTATGGCCTGTGGGCCATCGGGCAAGCCTGGCCCAGCCATCTTCGTAACTTGCGCCGATAACTTCATACCCACGCCCATTCCGTAGCAATGCCTAAACTGTTTTATAGAGATTTAAAGCTGGGCATCCTGGGAGGGGGGCAGTTGGGCCGTATGTTCATCACAGCCTGCCAGCGCCTGAACGTGCACACCAGTGTGCTAGACGGGCCAGAGGCTGGCGGCCCTGCCCGCACAGTGGCAGCGCACTTTGTAGAGGGCAGTTTTTTAAGCTATGACGACGTTCTTGCCTTTGGCCGTAGCGTAGATGTGCTTACCATAGAAATAGAGAATGTAAACGTGCAGGCCCTACGTCAGCTGGAAAAGGACGGGGTGCGTGTGTATCCGCAGCCGCAGGTGATAGAAACCGTTCAGGACAAAGGCCTCCAGAAAGCCTTTTACCAGGCCAATAATATCCCTACTGCGCCCTTTGAGTTGCTTGAAAGCGGCCGGGTACTGGCCGAACGGCCTTTCAGCCCCGCAGTACTCAAACTACGCCGCGGAGGCTATGACGGGCAGGGCGTGCAGGTGCTGCGTAGCCAGGCGGATGTAGCCCATACCTTTGATGCCCCCTGTGTATTGGAAGAACTGGTCTCCATTCGTCAGGAAATAGCAGTATCAGTGGCAAGAAACCCCCAGGGCCAGATCATAGCCTACCCTCCCGTCGAGATGGAGTTTAACCCCCAGGCACACCTTGTTGAATTTCTTTTCTGCCCGGCTAACCTTACCGTAGAGCAGGTGCGCAACGCACAGCTCCTTGCAGTGCAGATAGCAGAAAAGCTGCAAATAGTGGGCCTGCTGGCAGTAGAAATGTTTGTGGACCATACCGGCAACTTGCTGGTAAACGAGATGGCCCCCCGCCCGCACAATAGCGGCCACCACACACTGGAAGCCAACGTGACCAGCCAGTTTGAGCAGCACCTGCGGGCCATTCTGGGCCTGCCATTGGGCAGCACCGTGCTGAAAACCCCAGCCGTGATGGTAAACCTGCTGGGCACACCTGGCTACAGCGGCACACCGCTGTATCAGGGTGTAGAGCAAGTGCTGCAATACCCTGGCGTAAGTGTCCATCTCTATGGCAAACACCAAACCCGCCCCATGCGCAAAATGGGACATGTGACCGTTATTGACCCCGACCTCACCGCTGCCAAACAAAAAGCCCGCCTTGTGCAGCAAACCTTAAAAGTGGTTGCTTAACTTTTGGCACCCATTACACGCACATGCAAACGCCCCCCATACCCGTTTCGCCGCTGGCCGATGCGCTTGCCGCTGAAAAGCCCGACCCTAAAGTGCTGCCTAAAGCCGTTGCGCGGGTGGGCATCATCATGGGTAGCAGGAGCGACCTCAAAGTGATGGCCGCAGCCGCAGAAGTGCTGGAAGAACTTGAGGTGCCTTTTGAAGTGCAAATCGTTAGTGCGCACCGTACACCCAAGCGCATGGTGCAGTATGCGGAGGGAGCCGAGCGGCGTGGCCTGCGCGTCATCATTGCAGGGGCAGGCGGGGCAGCGCATCTGCCGGGCATGGTTGCAAGCCTGACCACATTGCCCGTGGTTGGCGTGCCTGTGCACAGCAGCAATAGTATTGACGGGTGGGACAGCATCCTCAGCATTTTACAAATGCCGGCGGGCGTACCCGTAGCCACGGTAGCTTTAGACGGCGCCAAGAATGCGGGCCTGCTCGCCGCGCAAATACTGGCCACCCGCGACCGCGAGCTAAGCAAACGAATAAAGGCATACCGGGCAGCACTGAGCGAAAAAGTAGAGCAAGACGCCGAAAAGCTAGTGCAGCTGGGGTTCAAGAAGCTGCTGAAGTAAGACCTGCCTCGCTATGCAGAAGTTGTAGTTACAATTTCAACCATGTGCCTGAATGATTTATTCCACCTGCGTGGCACCACCAACCCGCTTGACGCCCAGGAAGCTGTTTGGGAAGCCTTGCAGGTGGAAGTTAGCCCCGCGTTGCTCCAAGAAAACGACAGGGTCAATAAACCTGAAGACCAACCAGTTACTCCTGTAAAGGTTATTCCTCAATAATGGGAGGGGGGGGCGTGGCTTCTACGTTACCTATTCGCAGTTTGTCCATGCTCTTTACCATAAGCTGCCAGCCGTGTAGATCTACCGCATCGCCAGGTTTGGGTATGCGCTGCAGCTTTTCCATCATATAGCCGCCTACGGTATCGGCATCCGTTTCGGTTTCCAGTTCGTCCAGTTCCAGTTTATTCAGCAAGTCTTGCAGCAGCAGCCCGCCATCCAAGCTGTAGCCGCCGTTGTCCATCGGTGCGATGGGCTGCACTTCGTGGTCAAACTCATCCTGTATTTCGCCCACCAGTTCTTCCAGCGCGTCTTCCAGCGTAACAATTCCACTGAGTGCGCCATATTCATCTATTACCAGTGCAAAGTGCGCCCGCTGCCGCTGAAACTCAAACAGGAGTTTTTGGGCGGGTAGGTTTTCAGGCACATAAATCACTGGGCGCGCCAGGTTGCGCACCGTCTGCAGCCCTTTCTGGGCCAGCATCATGGGCAGCAGGTCTTTGGCATGCAGCACGCCTACGATGTTGTCTGAACCGCCGTCTACCACTGGGAAACGGCTATGGCCAGAATCCACCGTCAGCTTCAGTGCCTGCTCCACGGTATCGTCAGCGTCCAGAAATTTTACGCGCCCCCGGGGCACCATGATTTCGCGCACCACATGGTCGCTAAACTCTAGTACGTTGGTAAGCAACTGCCGTTGGTTTTCGGGTATCTCGCCATCCGCAGCGCTCTGCTCCGTAATGTGGTATAGCTCATCTGCCGTGACGGCCTGGCCTACGCCAGAATACTCTTTTGAAGCAATGCCCAGTAGTCTCAATATCGAATTGCTGGTAACATTTAGCAGCCAGAGCGCTGGGAAAAACAGTATATAAAACCCACGCATGGGTGCAGCAAGCCATAGGCTCGTACCTTCGGCGCGTGCTATAGCATAGTTTTTAGGTACCTGCTCACCGATTACAATATGCAGCGCAGAGATAATGATGAAACCCAGTGTCGTGCTGATGGTATGCACAAGTTTCTCGTCATTCATCCCAACCGTCTTAAATACGGGCTCCAGCAGTGCCGTCATGGCGGGCTCGCCTACCCAGCCCAAACCCAAGCTGGCTATAGTTATACCTATCTGGCTTACAGCCAGATAAACACCCATCTGGCTTACAATGTGGCGGGCTACACGTGCGCGGCTACTACCTTGCTCAACCAGTGCATCTAGCTGTGTGGCCCGAACACGCACCAAGGCAAACTCGGCGGCTACAAAAAAAGCGTTTAGAAAGAGAAGAACTGCTGCAAGCAGCAAACTGGAAGGGGCCACACAGCAAAAATACGTAACAGCTTATATACCAATACGCTTTGTTGAAAGCTTGTATAGGTAACTGCTGCTAATCTTTCTGTGCAGTGCTCATTTTCAGCACTTTGCATGTTGCCCCTATGGCATTTAGAGAATCATGTCTAGCTCAGCAGCAGCTTATACCCCGTACCGTGTACGTTCATCAGCTTCAGTGCAGGGTCTGCGCCCAGGTATTTGCGCAGCTTGCTTATGAACACATCCATGCTGCGGGCATTGAAGTAGCTGTCGTCGCCCCATATCAGTTTCAGTGCCAGCTCACGCCGCACCACGTTTCCGGTATTCTGGGCCAACAGGCGCAGCAGGTCGGCCTCGCGGGTGGTCAGGTTTACTTCGCCCGCTGGGGTGTGTAACACCCGCCGCCCGTAGTCAAATTGCAAAGTACCTAGCGTGTAGCTTTCATCCGCAGGTGCAGTGCTATGGGTATTCTGGTTGCCTTGTGCTACGCGGCGCAGCACTGCTTTCATGCGCAGCACCAGTTCATCCATACTAAATGGCTTGGGCAGGTAGTCATCGCACCCGGCCTGGAAGCCCTCTATTTTGTCCTCCACTTTACCGCGCGCCGTGAGAAAAATGATCGGGGTTTGCGTATCAAATGCGCGCACATCGCGTGCCAACGTGAAGCCGTCTTTTTTGGGTAGCATGATGTCGAACACATACAGGGTATAACCGCCTGCGGTGGCAGCATCCAGCCCCGCGGCACCATCCGTTCGGCGTGCTACCGTGCAGCCTTTAAGCTCCAGAAAATCCTGTAGCACACTGCCCAGGTTGGGGTCGTCTTCAACCAGAAGCACCTTAGGGGGGCTGGGCAGATCGCTAAAATCAGCGGGGGCAGTAGGGGTAGGGGTAGGGGTAGGGGTAGGGGGCATGGTGTGTGGGGCAAACATAATGCTAAAGGGTGCTGCTATGTACATGCATAGCCAGGCATCAGGATTGAGAGTTGCTAAAAACGAAGGCGCCTTGCAGCGGGAAACGCAATATAAATTTACTACCCTTGCCGGGCTCGCTCTTTACTTCTACCGTAGCCTGGTGGGCTTCGGCCATGTTTCGCACGTAGCTCAGGCCTAAGCCAAAGCCTTTTACATCGTGCAGGTTGCCAGTAGGCTGGCGGTAAAACTGCTCGAAGATGCGCTTCTGGGTCTCTGCATTCATGCCCATGCCTTGGTCTTTAATGCTTACCACAAACCTGTCTTTCTCATTGTAAGCATGCACTTCTATGTATGGGGTTTCAGGCGAGTATTTATTGGCGTTGTCCAGTATGTTCAGAAAGATGTTTCCCAGGTGCAAGGGGTCTGCTGTCAGGGCATCGTCGGTTGCCAGGTTCTCATAGGTTATGGTTCCGCCACGCTGTTCTACCTGCAACCGGATGTGTGCCACCTGATTCGCCAGTACATCAGCAGCGTGTACCGGTGTGAGCTCCAGGTGCAGCTGGCCGCGGTCTATTTCTGCCATCTGCAGCACCCGCTCCACTTGGCTCTGTAGGCGTTTGTTTTCATCCAAAATGATTTGTGTATAGCGCGAGAGCTGCGCAGCATTGGCTTGCACCCTTGGTTCGCGCAGCGCCTCAGTGGCTAGGCTGATGGTGCTGATGGGGGTCTTAAACTCATGCGTCATGTTGTTAATGAAGTCGTTCTTCATCTCGCTCAGTTTTTTCTGCCGCAGTATAGTGCGCACGGTATAAGCAAACCCCAGCACAATGCACAGAATGAATGCGCCCGAGGTGGCCAGCACCCACCCTGTCTGCTTGAGCAGGTACAGCCGCTCGCTGTGCACGCTCAGCGTAAGCTGGTATGGCGATGGCGATACATCAGAAGGGAAGAGCTGCACCTGATACGGGAACTGCTTCACATCATACGCCACATCCAGAATGCGCAGGGGCATCATTACGGGTGCCTCGCCGTGGCGTATCACCCAGTCGTAAGCTGTGTATATACCCCGTGTATGCAGCTCGCTGCGCAGCAGGGTGTCTAGCTGTAGCGCATTCACACGGTCGTCTATTTGTTTGGGCTTGAAAAGCTGGTCGCGCAGGGCCATGCGCATCATATCCATTTTGGCCTGCAGGGCCAGCAGTTGCTGCTCACGCTGCTGCTCACGTTCTATGCGCTCGCGCTGCCGGCCTAGTAGTTGTTCCTGCCGGAGCTTTTCGTTCTGTATCAGTTCTTCTGAGAGAATGAGCTGGTAGTTAAAGTTCACCGCACCCATGCTGGAAGGGCTGCCGCTTAGGGTAGGGGTGGTTTCCATCAGCAGAAAGCCCGTGGGTACCGGTATCAGCGTATCGCTAAACACCTCTGCCCAGAAGGGCTGCTCTTGTTTAATGCGCTCTTGCAGTTCAAAGCGCTGGCGGCGGCGCTCCTGGTAGGCCCTGCGCATGGCCAATATTGCGCTGTCTGCTGCAATAGGTGGCAGTGCAGCAGGCCCACGAAAGGCGGATCGGCTGGATACCGTGCTACCGCCCAGCGCGCCAAGGCCGTCACGGCTTATTGTATTGCTTTCGGGCCACTGTTTGGGTGGTTTGCCGGGCATCGCTGCTTCCTGCTTGGCAGAGGCTTGCGTTTGCTTGTAGCGGCGGCTCGCCAGCACGGCGTCCTTTCCCTGCTCCATGATGTACTGTACCGCACTGCGGTTTTCCTGCGCTTCCAGCCGCGCCACTACTGCCTGCAGCGAGCCTTGCACCGCAAGTTGGAATTCACTCTCCTTCAGTTGCAGCGCCGTGCGCACCCAGAATACCTGTATAGCCATAAGCCCTACCAAGGCCAGGCTCATCACCATCACTGTTCCCCAAAGGTTGCGCTGGTTCATACTGATAAAATACTGCAAATAAGGTAAGTACAAAAATAGGGCCGCACACCAGCTGAGATTTACAAGGCTGAGGGGTTAAGCTTTTTTAACAGCGGCTGGGTGTGCGCGGCCCTTCTGTGTAGTTTCGCATCCGTATGAATATATTTCTAAAAACAGGGTTTTTCATAGCGCTGCTTTTCGCATATGCTTCCGTGCGGGGGCAGGGTATCACACTTAGTCCGCAGGCGCGCTTCAGTCTGCTTACTGTGGGCCCGGGCGATGAACTCTACAGCGCTTTTGGCCACAGCGCGTTGCGCCTGCAGGATGCCCGCCAGGGAATTGACATCGCGTTTAACTACGGCACGTTCGACTTCAATACTGATAATTTCTATGTAAAATTTTTGCGGGGGCAGTTGCCCTATATGTTAAGCGTGCAGAATACACCCACCCTGCTAGCCGATGCCGCAGAATCGCACCGCTATGTGTGGGAGCAGGAGATGAACCTCACACCTGTAGAAGCCCAGCGTCTGATAGATGTACTGCTGATAAACTACCGCCCTGAAAACAGGTTTTATGCCTATCATTTTTACAACGACAACTGCGCCACCCGCCTGGGCCAGGTTTTACAGAAAGCAGCCATACGGGTGCGCTTTGATAGCAGCGCTACCGGCCGCAGCTACCGCCACATGCTGCATACCTACCTCTATGCACGGCCGTGGGTGCACCTGGGAATTGACGTGGTGCTTACCATACCCATAGATGTCGCCGCAAACCGAGGACAGGCCATGTTCCTGCCAGACAGCCTCGCTGCGGGCTTTGCCCGTGCCACAATTGCTGATAGCACCGGCAGCCGCAGCCTCGTGCGCGCCAATCGCATTCTGAACGACGTGGCCTCGCGCCCGCACCCCTGGCCGGAGCCACTTCTGCTGTTCACATTTTTTCTAGTGCTGAGCATCGCCACAAGTTTCAGTACACAAAAAATGAATCAAGGGTGGCTGGTGCGCATCCTCACCCATGCATTTTGGGATAGGCTTCTGCTGGCAGCCGTTGGCCTCGTGGGCTTCATTCTGCTGCTGCTCTGGGTGGCCACACCCAACGCCTACATGGCCTGGAACCTGAACTTGCTCTGGGCGCTGCCCACACACTTTGTGGTGGCATGGTTTCTGCCGGCAAAAGGGCAGCTGTGGTTTCGCTACTATGCCTGGGGCACGCTTGCACTGGCTGCTGTTGTGCTGCTCCTGTTTGTTTTACTTCCTACCTATCTGAATGTTGCTGTCATACCCCTCGTGCTTCTATTGGCCTTCCGTTTCTGGCGGATGCTCATAATAACGTAACACCATGCCGCACGCGCTGTGGTTGTAACCTCCTATTTATTGCTTTTATTGTAGCCCCATGAACCTAAACCTGAGCCCTAACGGCCCCCTGGCACGTGGCGTGATGTATGCCGTGCTGCATGCGGGCGCTTTTATCCGTGCTGAGCGGCGCAGCTTCAGCCGTAGTGCCGTAGAGTTCAAGGGCCGCAATGACCTGGTGAGCTACGTGGACCGCACCGCCGAGGAAATCTTGCAGAAGCAACTGGTACAGCTCATACCCGATAGCGGCTTCATCATGGAAGAAAGCGGGTACAACGAATCCGGGCAGGAGTGGGTATGGATAGTAGACCCCCTGGACGGCACCACCAACTTTGTGTACAACGTGCCTTTTTACAGCGTAAGCGTAGGCCTGCGCCACAACCCCAAAGAGGGCAAGAGCCAAACTATGCTGGGCTGTGTGTACGAGGTAAATCGTGAAGAACTATTCATGGCTACACACGGGCATGGTGCAACGCTAAATGGCGAACGCATTCAGGTGGGCGAAGCCAAAGAACTGAGTGAGGGCCTCATTGCTACCGGTTTTCCGTTCCGTGCATTTGCTCGCGTGGATGAATACCTGCAGATGCTGCGCGACTGTATGTACCGCGCCCGCGGGGTGCGCCGCCTGGGTAGTGCTGCGCTAGATCTGGCCTATACCGCCATGGGCCGCTTCGATGGTTTCTTTGAGGTAAACCTCAGCCCCTGGGATGTAGCCGCGGGTGCACTCATCGTAGAAGAAGCAGGCGGCCGTGTAACGGACTTCTTCGGCGCTGACGACTACCTGTTTGGCAAAATGATAGTGGCTACCAACGGTGCCGTGCACGACGAGATGCTGCAGGTAATTCAACAGTACGCGAAACGGTAAGTTTCAGTAGTAAAGGATTCCTTTATTACTGAAAAGAGTCTTTCCATCAGGCAGCTTGCTCTGCCTGCATATCTTCCCGCCCCCATTCGTTCAGCTTCTTGAAAATGGGTAGTAAGCTTTTTGTTTTTTCTGTGATGGCGTACTCCACCCGCGGCGGCATCTCTGCATAAATCGTCTTTACCAGAAAGCCGTCCTTCTCCAGCTCTTTCAGTTGCTGGCTCAGCATCTTGGTAGTGAGCGCAGGCAGCCGTTTGCGTATCAGACTAAACCGGTTCAGCCCCAGGTGTATGTACCACAGCAGCAGTATCTTCCAGCGGCCGCTCAGCATCTCCATTACATGCTGCATGGGGCAGGTGCTGACTAGGTAGTCGCGGTTTGCCGCATTGGTAGAAGTGGCTTTGCGCATATTTTGGCTTAATAGTTACTTTTTGGGTACTAGGCTACATTTCAGTAGCTACTTGTGTTTAGGTAAGCAAATCTAAAATTTTGCATCACACATTCAAACAACGAACCCACATGAAACCCATTTCCATTCTGCTTACGCTATTCGGCGCAGTTGTTTTAACCACACACCCCACCATGACCCACGCACAGCAAAACGCATCGGCCCCTGTAGCCGTTGGCAAAACCGTAACCGTAGTAAAAGTAAAAGCCCCTTGGTATGGCTTTGGCTTTTTGCTCAAGGGCGCATTTGAAAAAAGTATCCCCACGTATCAAGCCATAAAAGGGCTTCAGTTTAAATATTACCATTATACAGATACGCCCGATTCGGGTCGTGTGTTTGGCGGCATCTACCTCTGGCAGCAGCAGGCTGATGCCGAGCGCTGGTTCAGCCCAGCCTGGTACGACCGTGTGCGGCGCGAGCGCAATACCGAAGGCCGCGTGGCCTTTTACGAACTGATGAGCGAAACCAGCTATGTCACAGACGGCTTCGCGTTTGACAAATAGGGCAGCAATAGCGTAACCCTATTCGTACACAATGTTTCACCGAACTTGGTTCAGAACCTCACCACAGGCACAGATGGGCTCTGGCGACTGTATGTGGTAAAGGAAGATGCAGGCCAGGCAGCACTTCTCTTATTCGCAAACGAAGACAAAGCAAAACAGTTTGTACAGAAGCAAAGCATTTCTGGGCATGAGCTGTACCACACCCCTGTATTGCTAAGAAATCATTAGCATCTGCTTAAGTTTTAAACCTCCCAAGCTGCAAGGCTCCAGCCCAATGCTGTAAAATAGAGAGAATTAATCTTGGGTAAACGAATTACCCCCTCTCCCAAGGAGAGGGGGTAGGCGGAGAGGTTCGAAACAACACATTCTAAGATAACAGAATCATACTTTTGCCTCAAGCTTAGCCATGCTATCTAGGGCCTGAATTTCTAACAATAGTTTTGCTTTTATGGAGAGATTCAATAAAGTTCAGAATGACACTTGTTTAGAGATGCGCATATTTCCTCCCCCCTACTTCAGCCCAATATACTTCCCGAAGAAGAAGTACACGATAGCGCCCACCATGCCCGCCAGGTGACCGAAGTGGGACACGTTGCCGCCATCCGTTAGGCCGCGTGTTTGCAGCACAAAGAGCGTGAGCGCAAGAATGAATGACAGGATACCTAGCGTTTGTGCGCGGATGGGTATGGGTATCGGGAACAGGATCACCTTGCTGTCCGGGAACATCACCGCAAATGCGACAATGATACCACTGATGCTGGTGCTGGCGCCCAGCACCGGGCTGGGCGAGGGATCAAAGAACATTAGCGCCAGCCCCGCAAACACACCGCAGAACAAATAAAACTGCATGAAGCGCCGCGACCCCATCACCATTTCTATTGAACCGCCAAACATCCACAGCGCCAGCATGTTAAACAGGATGTGAAAAAAGTCATGGTGCGCAAAGAAGTAGGTCACCAGCGCAATACTCTCAAAGTGGTTGGGCAGGCCCATGTCAAAGAGCGCACGGTTGGGGTAGAAAAAATTTACCTTGTTCAGCAGGAAGTAAGGCATCAGGCCGGGCAGTACATTCAGGGCCAGAAACACCAGGCCGTTAATGATGAGCAGGTTCAGTACGGCTGGCGGAATTCGATTTTGCATTTTAAATTATTACGTAGGAGGGAGGGTTTACTTTTCAAATCGGGCGGCAAGTTCGCTTTTTGCCAGATACCAATACACAGCTCGGCCTGCGGGGTCGGTGGCAGGTGTGCTGCATGCCATCAGGTCGTGTACTAGCACTTGCATTTCTTCGGCGCCCAGTTTTCTGCCAGCAGGTATTGCGCCTTGCAGCGCGATGCGCTGGGCTAGGCGGCGCTGCAGCGCATCGCCCATGTCGTCTGGCGTACTGTCCGCTTCGGCAGTGGTGTGCAGCTCGGCCAGCACGGCATCCATCAGCGCCAGCGCTTCGCTGTGCTTCATCTCAAAAGGCACGCCCGTTACCAGCACTTCGTGGCTGCTCAGCAGCTGCACCGCAAAACCTTGGTTGCGCAAAATGGGCAGTGTGGCTTGCAGCAGGGCTTCATCGGCGCCGCTAAGTTTTAGCGTTTGCGGGTACAGCAGTTGCTGCACGGGCAGGGCCTGGCGTGTGCGCAGCAGTCGCTCATACAGCACCCGTGCATGTGCACGGTGTTGATGAATCATCAACAATCCTTCCGGCTGCTCCAGCAGCAGGTACGTGTCGTAAAGCTGCGTGGGCGCGCTGGCTGCGGCCGATGTGGGCAGTGCTTGCTGGGCTGCGTCCGCGGGGCGGGCATACAGTTCCTGCCATGCCTCAGGCACAGGGGTGGCGTGTGCGGGGCGCATGCTGTCGGGCAGTTTCCACTCGGCCAGTGCCGGGATGCGCGCCGCGCCGCCCGCCGCAACACCCGCCCCAACACCAGCTTGGCTTCTATACTCACTAAGTGTTTGCCGGTCTTGCGGCTGTGTTCCACCATAAAATACACCCGCCAGCCCTTCGGCATTGTCCTTCGCATCAGTCAGCGTCATGCCATGAAAGCTGCCCAGCGCTTTGCGCACCGCCGTGCGCAGCAGCGCATACACTGTGCGCTCATCGTCAAACTTAATCTCATGCTTGGTGGGGTGTATGTTCACATCCACATGGCTAGGGTCTATCGTAAGGAATAGTACATACGGCGGGTGGCTGTCTTTCGCGATCAGCCCTTCGTAACAATTCATTACGGCATGGTGCAGGTAGTTGTCGCGCACGTAGCGCCGGTTCACATACAGGTATTGGTCGCCGCGGGTTTTGCGGGCCGCTTGCGGTGCGGTTACATAGCCCGCCATGGTGAATAGCGGCGTCTGCTCACTCACCTGCAGCAGGTCAGTCTGGGCCAAGCCCGGCATCAGGGCGTGCATGCGTGCAGCCTGTGTGCCTGCTTTCAATGCTAGCACTTCCTGCAGATTGTGTTCCAAGCGCAGCGCCACCTCAGGGTAGGCCAGGGCCACGCGCACACACTCGGCTACAATGTGCCGCATCTCTACAGGTGTGCTCTTCACAAACTTGCGCCGCGCGGGCAGGTTGTAAAAGAGATTGCGGATGCTGAAGCTGCTGCCCGCGGGTGCCGTGATGGCCTGCTGGTGGATGAACGCGCCGCCATCTATGCGCACCTCCGTGCCCAGTGCCTCAGCGGCTGGGCGTGTGCGCAGCGTAACCTGCGCCACCGACGCGATGCTGGCCAGCGCCTCACCGCGAAACCCAAAGGTGAGGATGCGCATCAGGTCATCGGCCGTATGCAGCTTGCTGGTGGCATGCCGCTCAAAGGCCATCCGTGCATCGGCGGGCATCATGCCCCGCCCATCGTCCACCACCTGTATCAGGGCTTTGCCGCCATCATCTACTGCCACCAGCACCTGGCGTGCGCCGGCGTCTATCGCATTTTCCAGCAGCTCTTTCACCACACTGGCGGGCCGCTGCACCACTTCGCCTGCAGCTATCTGGTTTGCCAGGGCCTCTGGCATCAGGCGTATGGTATTGTCCATTTTTTGAGGAGGACAAAGGTACGAAGAAGCTGTACCCACCCACCCCAGTTTTATGCCACCACAATAGTAGGTTGCATTGTAATTTTCGATTTTACTGAGTTTGATATCAAACAACCGGCTTCTGCTTTTTGCAATACCTTCTCCGCTTTCCCTCTATCCGCTTCTTGTGAAATCGTTACCGTAGGTTCCAGCAGTACTTCGGTCATTAAAAATTTACCTTCCACTTGCTCTAGTTTGCCTTTTGAACCGCAACTAAAATGTAGGAAGTCAAGCTTTGAATTTTCCGCGATTGCAAGAAAAGTGGTCATCAGGCAGCTACTGATAGCCGCCGTAAACAGATGTTCTGGCGACCATATACCCGGCACACCTTTTGGAAATTCAGGTGGTGTAGCTACCGAAATGCAATTGTCAGCGGATGCATCTAGTTCTGGCGAACACATGACCCCAACACGGTCACGGCTCCAGTTAACTTGAACGTTATAGTAGTGCGCTTCCATTTAGCGTATTTTGTTTTGTAAACTAAGGTAACCGCCGCCGTCAAACACAGCCGTGTAGCCATGTGAGGTTAAAATACTTCGCGCTGTTGCACTTCGCATACCAGATGCACAACAAGTAATGACCGGCCGGGCTTTATCTTTCAGCTTATTCAGATTGTTTCCCAGTTGGTCTACAGGAATATTGACAGATCCCGCAATATGCCCACCTTCATACTCTCGCTTCGTGCGCACGTCTAAAATCGTAGCGCCCCCTTGTATGAGCTGGGCATAGTCGGTCTTGTCCTGACGGAACAAATCTTTCAATACATCAAACATTCCCATTCTCCTTTCGCTTTGCTGTACTGATGCCAAAGGGTAGATAGAGCGGGCAGAAGCTTACAAAGCTCGTAAGCACAAATACCGCCGCCAGAACCATGAGTATGATCCCTGCTGTGCCAGTAATTACATTCGTGAAGTAAAGTACTGCCATAACCCCAGCCAAGGACAATCTTATGACCTTGTCTGCTAAGCCCATGTTGCGTTTCATAATAGTAAAACAGGTTAGTGGTGAGTTTTTCCTGCAACACCCTTTACAGAAAATCTGTATTTAGAATATTGCAACTCATACTTGAATTATACGACAAAATTAACACCCCGACAATGGCCCGTCTGTGATCTGGGTTACAGAAGCGAAATTTTATTGCGCGATAGCACAATCATTTTTTCCTTTTCCATCTGTTTTAGAACCCGGCTTACAGCTTCTCGTGTTATACCCAGCTCATTCGCGAGTTGCTGATGCGTAATTGCCAATTCTTTGGTGCGGAAGAGTGCGGCCTTCTGCAAAAGCAACTGCAAAAGTCGGCTGTCCACTTTTTGAAAAGCAACTGCATTTACTACCTCAAGTAGTTCTTCGAATCTTTTCTGATAAAGGGTAAAAATAAAATCAGACCACTCTGGAAATTTTTGGATCCACTCACTCGCTTTTGCTACGGGGATTAGTAGCACCTCTACATCTTCTTCTACCACTGCCATGATTTTGCTTGTATCGCCATGTAGCCCTGCAAGGAATGACATGATACAGCTTTCGCCAGGTTTTATGTAGTACAGTAAAATTTCATTGCCCTCTTTGTCCATCTGTATAACCTTTATACTACCCGATATTACGATGGGGAGTGATTTAACGTAAGAATGGGGGTCCAAAATAACTGTTCCTGAAGGGAAGTTTTTAATCTGGCCCGTTTGATAAACTGCCTCGTTTAGCAATGAGTGAAACAAGTTTGCTTTAGCCATATGTATTCGCAAGCTACGGGCTATACTCAGAAGCGGTATATGAATTTGAGGTTTGCATTTAAGATTAAGGCCTTCAAGTTTCCCCAAATGCATACCAAAGTGAAAACTGGGCAAAGGTTTTTAAGCTAACCAACATGCCTCTGGTGGCATAATTCCCTATCTTTGCCGCTCGATTCTAAATTTTAATTTCTGTTACTTTCATACGGCTACTGCAATGGCAAGCACTTCTGATTTATCGCGCGGCGCTTTTTTACGGCATAACAATGAACTGGCTGTGGTGCTGGAATATGAGCACCGCACCCCGGGTAACCTGCGCGCTTTTTACCAGGTAAAACTGCGCAACGTAAAAAACGGCCGCCTCATTGAGCACCGGTACCGCGCTGGCGAGAGCATTGATTTTGTGCGTGTAGAAACCCGCAAGCTGCAATACCTGTACCAAGATGGGGAGAGCTACGTGTGCATGGACAACGAAACCTTTGAGCAGACAAACATACCCGGCTTCCTTTTTGGCGATGCCATCAAGTTTATTAAGGAGAGTATGGAAGTTACGGTATCGTTTGATGGCGACATTCCGGTAATGGGGGAGCTGCCCGCCACCACCACATTTGCAGTAACCTATACTGAACCTGGCATGCGCGGCGATACCGCCACCCGCACCCTAAAGCCCGCCAAGCTGGAGAACGGCGCCGAAATTCGCGTGCCCCTCTTTGTGAACACCGGCGACGTGGTGAAGATAGACACCTACACAGGTGAGTATATGGAGCGTGCGTAGTTTATCCGCGCCCACTAAGCATCATTTGTACCTGATTTATCGGCAATACCGGCCGGTACTGGCTCCGGTGTTTTCGCTATATTCAACGCGTGAATGAGACTGGCGCCAACGACCCACCAGTAGGGCACCCCGAAACAACTGAAACGGCCCAAGATACTGGCCGACGACCCTCGGTGCGGCTGCTGCCTACGCTGCGCATGCACCTGGAAATGTCGGTGAGCGATTTTGTGCGCTTCTGGAGCCGATTGTATGATTATGGCAACGAGGCCTACTACTTCAGCAACATTTTTGCGCACCAGTTTACCAAGGAACAGCTCTGGCAACTGCTGGAATGGAAGAATGGTATGGTGCTCAGCGAGGCCAAAAAGAAAACCCTAAAAGAAAAAGTACTGGGCCACCTGGAAGTAATCAATCAGATGAAGGCGGCTGACAAATGGAACGAGGGACTTTTTGACCGCACCTTTTATGACCTCGGCGTGAGCTGGCGCATCTTTATGCGGCACGTGATTAAGCCTGACCGCTTCCCAGATTTTGATTACCATACGTATCACGCCTATCGGTTCATTGCAGGGTTGAAAGTGAAAACGGTATCAAAAAACGCACAACTCAAAGAGAGCTTTTACTTGGAAAAATACCTGCCCTTTGTGCATGAGTTGGTGAGCTATAGCAGCAGGCCTGACCGGCGCAAACTGGACGAGGCCCTTGCAGCATTTGGCAAATTTCTGGATGCGAACCCCGGCATGTTCAGCAACGAGCGGCTGCGCACTTGGAACTAAGATTTTCAAAGATCGTGCCGCGACTGGACGGGGTTATCCATCCATCACAACCCTGAGCACCTGTTTCGTATCTGGGCCCACTGCAACACGGGCTGCTATGCGGTAGTGCTCTACGTACACAATGCCGGCGTCATCTGTAAGTACCAGCGCATGGGTGCGTGCGGTACCGCTTATTTTTTTATTCGTTAGCACATCGCTTACTTTCTGGCTGCCATGCAGGCCGTGGGGCTGCACTATTTTATCGCCGGGCAGCCAGATACGGGCTTGCAAAATTCCTTGTAGTTTGTCAGCATCCAGGTATGCGTGCTGGGCAACGTCTGGCGGGGGCCAGCTGCCGGCGTATGCGCTCACCACAAGTGTGCGCGGGCCTAGCGTGTAGGTGTGTGGCACCTGGGTAAGGGCGATGGGCGGGAGCGCGGAACCCGCGGCGGCTTCAGAACGGCGCATACCTACCAGCATATCTCCCTGGCGTGTAAAGGCAAGCGCGGCGGTAAGAATCTGTTTGCCGGTTTGTGCCTCCAGTAATCGTAATACTTCGTTCACTTCATCATAATCTAGCTCAGCCTGCTCACGCAGGAAGTAATGGAGCATGGCCGTTGTTTTCTCGGGGCCATGGTCTTGCAGCATGGCGGCAACCAGCAGCTTATAGGTGGGCCAGTGCCCCAGCACATATTTTGCGCAGGTTTCGCGCAACCACTGGGCGGCAATCGCTTCCTGGGTTTGGTATAGCGCGTAACGCTCTATGAGCTGTGCGGCTGGGTCTGGCGCAATGGTCTGCAGCGCTGGCAGGACCACGTGCCGGATGTGATTGCGCAGGTAATCCGTGTGCAGGTTGCTGCTATCTGTGCGGTAGGGTATGTTTAGGTTTTCTAAATATATTAAAAGATCAGTTTTCCGGCAGGTAAGCAGTGGGCGGCGCACCCGGCCTTCCCAGCTTATGGGCGGTATGCCCTGCAGCACCTGCGGGGTTTTGCTGCGCAGCAGGCTGTAGATTAGCGTCTCGGCCACATCATCTGCGTGGTGGGCGGTAACGACAGCCTGGTATTTGTGCTTGGCGCACAGCGCCAGCAGGAAATCATACCGCAGGCGGCGCGCTGCCACCTGTATGCTCTCTTTGGCAGCTTTTGCGGCGGCCTCCGTGCTGAAGCGGGTGGTGTACACGGGCAACGCATGCCGCTGCGCCAGCGCCACCACAAACTGCTCGTCGGCGTTGCTCTCTTCGCCACGCAACTGAAAGTTGCAGTGGGCGAGCGCAAGCGGGTAGCCGAGTTCTTGCAGGATGTGTACCAGCGCCACACTGTCTGGCCCACCGCTGCAGGCCACCAGCACGGGTTTGCCTTCTTGCAGTAGCGCATGCTGCGCAATGTAGCGTGCTACGGTAGAGGCCTGGGGGCTGCGGCGCATGTGTGCAAGATACGGGGTACAGCGATGCTAGGCCGTTACAAACCGCTATAGGCCGCCCCCATCCTCATGTAAGAGCGGCCATACCAGCGGCAGGTACTCGTAACCTTCACCCGTGGGCACACCTCTCCCACCGTCAATCCTCGCCATTGACTTACCACGCAAGTGTACCGGTTGTCTGTTCATCATCAGAGCCTTAACTAGCCTGCGTGCTGGGGTACTATGTGTTTCGGGTTTTGTTTACATAACCTGAAGAATAAAAAATACGCCCGGGCGATTTAGAAAGCTTAAGGAAAGAAACTGCCGGCCGGCTGGGTTTCGGGAAACAAGTATTGGCTAGGGCCACTACAGGCTTCTTACTACAATAATACTATGACCCATGTAGCAGTGGACAGTTATGCACGGTGCATAACTCTTGCGTTAAGTGATTGATGATGAGGCGAGTGTGGGTGTAGAATCTGACCTAGCCCCCCTATTCATTTGGAGTGGGGGAATGCGGCGGGTTGCTTAGCGCGTGTTACTGTTTTTTACATCCCCGCGGTCCGTCTTGCCTGAACGGCCCCCTTCAATGGGGGCAGGCACTGCGGCCATAGCCGCAACTGAGCTACACACGCGGGAATACCCGCGCGTGAACAAGGTTACACGGGCGGCCCGAAAATGGCTTTATCAATAAACCCCAATTTTATTAGTCTTTGCAGGTTTAAAATCACATCCCTTATCTCATCTTGATTGCAGAGATAATCATCTATTTTTCCGAATACGGTATAGTTTGATATGTTAAACCCATCTTCAATATCATTATACCAAATAACTCTAGTGCCTAGTAGCCCAACAGCCCAAAACCCATTGCCCTCCTTGCCATAGGTATTTTCGTCCCATTTTTGAATTGGTATCTTAATAGCCTCCCAAAAGGTAATTTCACTTTCATTCAATTTGGACACTTCTTTACAAATGATACCTGATAACGTCTCAAATGATATAGGCTCCCAACTCATGATACAATCGAATTAAACTTGCTCACCCTACTGTCTTCACACCCGTCACTTCGGGCACAGCGGTGAGGATGGCCTGCTCTACGCCAGCTTTCATCGTCATGTCGGACATGCTGCAAGTGGTGCAGGCGCCAAGCAGCTCTATCTCTACCACACCCTCAGGGGTGATGCCCGCAATGCGCACATCGCCGCCGTCCATCTGGATGTATTCGCGGATGGAAGCCAGGGCTGCTTCTACGCGCTGGTGCAGGGTGAGGGCGGTGTGTGGGGTGGCGGTCATGCGGTGTGGCGGCGGTAGCCCATGTAAAGATAAGGAAAGCGGCGGCTTGTGAGCAGGTGTAGCAGCGCGTTCTACACAGCGCCTGGTTTGCCTAGTTGCATGTGTGCGGTCATGGCAGCTGGCTGGGCAAACGCTTCCGGTACAAGGTGCTATCTTATTTGACGGGGAAGTAGCTTTGCTGCCAGTGCTGTGGCTATGCTTCGATAATTCCGTATATTGGTATATGGTAGACTGGCATCTTCATATAGAATCTAATCCCAAGGTACTCTTAGGCAAGCCGGTAATTAAGGGCACACGCGTGGGCGTAGACCTCATTCTGGAAAAACTAGCTGCAGGGGAAACAGAGCAAGATATTCTGGAGTCCTTCCCTTTTATAACCGCTGATGCCATCAAGGCCAGCCTTGCGTATGGAGCGCAATCAGTACGCCTCGAAACGCTATACGAAGTTTAGCAGAAACTTGTAATGATTTTTTTGGCTGATGAAAACCTGGACTTTCCAGTGGTTGATGCGCTACGGCAGGCGGGCTATCGTGTATTGTATATACGCGAAGCCGAACCGGGTATTGATGATGCCCAAGTACTTAGCCGCTCAACGCATGCATCAGCAATCGTAATCACATCTGATAAAGACTTTGGCGAGTTAATCTTTAAGCAACATCTGAATGCTGCTGGCATAATCCTGTTGAGGCTGTCTGGTCTTAAGAACACGGAAAAAGCAGCACTTGTACTAGAGGTAATCAATACCTATAGCGATGCACTCCCCAATAGCTTTACGGTAGTGTCCGCGCACAAGGTACGGATACGAAAAATCAAATGATTGAACACTTTGTTGCTGGCTGGTACACACAGCGCGGAGGGATGCGTTGGCGCCGCGGGTAGCTTAAGCTACTGTATGGCTAGGTGCAACCTAGCGCCTAGGGATGGGTTTATCTGTCCAGTCCATCTCTATATCCCATTTTTAAAAGTCTTTCCTTAATTCCCTCGTCAGTTTTTCTCTTAGTTGTGTAGAAAGCAAGAATGTCTAGTGATTTTGGAAACGACTGTATAATGAACTCGTCAAAGTTTATGTCCGTCCTTGCAATTCTCAATTGATTAAGACTATTTAGCTTTTCAAGTCCAGTCAAAGATTTTAATGCCTTGCAGTTAATTAACTTAAGGTCTTTCAATGTAGCAATCTCTTTTTCGAAATTAAGTTCGGTCAATTGTATTTGGTCTTCAATTAGAAGCGTTCTCAGTTTTCTGAAGCTGGAAACATTCTTGAAGCTATTGAATGCTCTAACTCGTATTACTTCAAGGGATTCAATTTCATTTCCTTCAATTTCGTCTATGTTTTCCCGCCCACCAAGAACAATGTGTAATGATTTTAAATTTAAAAGCTTATTCACAAAGTTTAATGGCACTTTTGAAATGGAATTTAAGCCTAAAAATTCTACTTTTTCTAGCTTGCCAACTACATCAATATTCTTTGTATGTCCGCAGATGGCTAGGAGGCTTAAATCTGTGAGATGTTCTAAGTATTTAAGATTAAGCGCTTTTGTTCTTGTCGGGCCGACTATTAACTCTTTAATATTTCTAAAATTGTTAGCTTGAAATATTTCTGTCTCTTTGAGTTCAAAAACATTCAAACATAATCGTTTGAGATTTTCCAAACGAGTCAAGACATCCAAATTGTCAGCCTTCAATAGACAATCAAGATATAGTGCTTTAATATTTGGTAGTTTTAAAAGTATCTTACAATCAAAAGAACCTTGATAATGCCCATAAAATCGTACGCTGAAATTTTCATCATATTCCAAGCAAAGTTCATTTAGGTCGCCAATTACTTTGTCTGAATATAATTTATCAGAAAATTGAACGATAATTTCCTTTCCTTCCTTCAACTCTTTGCCGATTAAAAGTCGGTCAATTTCTTCTGGGTCGTTTATTCTATTCTGAGGTCTCATAAAATGACTGCTAACATTTGTGTTTGAGAAGTGTTGGCTTGCCAAATCGTGTCCTGTTACATACGATAAGATACATAAACGCTACAGACTTTACTGACGCACCGGGAGAGATGCCGACCCCGCGCGTCGGGGCGGCGTGACGAAGTACGACCTACAGCGGGGGTAGCCGGAGCACCTGGCCAGCGCGGAGCACGGCGTTGTTGGCGAGGTTGTTGATCTGCAGGATCTGGTCCACGGTAACGCCTTTGTTGCGGTTGGCGATTTCCCAGATGCTGTCGCCATTCTGCACGGTGTATAGGCGGTAGTTGCCGGCTTTGTTGCTAGATGCTAGCGCTTGCGTTTGTGCTGGGGCGGGCGTCTGCGCGGTGGGTTGCACGGCAGGCATGGGGGCTTTGGCCTGCGCGCGCTGGGGCAGGTACACGCGTATCACCTCGCCAATGTTGATGAAGGTGCTGGCCTTGTTGTTCCAGTCCATGAGGTTGTACACGCTGCAGCCGTAGTACTCGGCGATATGGCCGAGCGTCTGGCCCTGGCGCACGGTGTGGTACACCACCTTGCTATTGGCGGGCACATAGCCCGGGGCCATGCTGAGCATGGCGGTGCTGTTGCGCGGGGTTTCCTTCTCGCTGTAGATGGTGTCAGGATACTGCGCTACAAACTCGGCGGCTTTGCGCGGCAGGCGAACGCGGTAAGGCGCGGTGCTGTAGGGCACACGGCCCAGGCGTAGCTCGGGGTTCAGCTCTTGCAGGTACTCCGCATCGGTGCCCGTAACTTTGGCGATGTGAGCCAGGCTCACTTCTTTTTTGCTGATGTGTATACTATCTGTCTCATACGTGAAGTCAGCATACTGGGGCATGATGTTGTGCTCTTTGGCATAGTGCATGGCATACACGGTGGCGATGTAGCTGGGCACATAGCCGCGGGTTTCGTAGGGCAGGTAGCGGTAAATTTCCCAGAAGCTGGTTTTGCCACCCGTAAGGCGGATGCCGCGGTTTACCCAGCCCGGGCCGCAGTTGTAGGCCGCCATCACGAGCTGCCAGTCGTTATAAATGCTGTATAAATCTTTGAGGTAGCGGGCTGCAGCGAGGGTGGACTTGTAGGGGTCTTGCCGCTCGTCAATGTAGCTGTCCACCCGCAGGCCATATTGCTTGCCGGTGTAGATCATAAACTGCCAGAGGCCTACAGCTGCTGCGCGGCTACGGGCACGGGTGTGCATGGCGCTCTCGGGTATGCAGAGATACTTCATTTCCATGGGTACGCCTTCGCGCTCAAATATCTGCTCTATCATGGGGAAGAACACATGCTGCATGCCCAGGCAGCGGGCCACTACGTCACGGTGCTTGAGGGTGTAGGCCTCGATAAACTTGTGCGTGATGGGGTTGTAGTCCAGTTGCACCACGGAGCAGATTTCCTTGAGCCGCTGCTGAACGACCTCGGTGCTGTATTGGGGAATCTCGTTGGCGGCAAAGCGGCCCGCCTCGGGTTTGGGTATGCTGCTAATGCGCTTGTAATGAATCTGGCGCTGGTAGCTTTCCAGCAGGCTGTCCATGAGGGCTACCATCTCATCGGCCTCTTTGTTGGCCATTAGGGTAAGGGGCACGGTGTTGGGCGCGCTATCGCCCTGGGCGGCTGCCGGCGTGGCGAGTAGGGCCAGGCCAACAATGGAGAAGATGCACAGCTTTATTTTATACCGCATAGTGAAAATGTTCTTGTTGCTACTTGCAATTTACGCAGAATGGTTACTTCCAAAATTTCGGGGTGTAGATTCCCGCTTTCGCGGGAATGACGTAAAGCCACTGTTATGGCGAAGCGGGCAATTGTTGTTATTTATTAACAAGTTCAGTAAGCAGGTTTGCTGCGTGTAGCAGTTTTCGCTCTTCAAAGTAATCGGCCATGAGCTGCAGGCCGATGGGCAGGCCCGTATCGTCTTTACCTGCGGGCACGGAAATGGCGGGCGTGCCGGCCAGGTTTGCATGCACGGTGAAGATGTCGTTCAGGTACATGCTTACGGGGTCTTGAACTTTCTCACCCAGTTTGAAAGCCGTGGTGGGGCTGGTGGGTGTAAAGATAAAGTCATACTTCTTCAATATCTCGCGGGTGGCATCCTGAATGAGGCGGCGCACCTTTTGGGCTTTGGTGAAGTAGGCATCGTAGTAGCCTGAGCTGAGCACGAAGGTGCCGAGCATGATGCGGCGTTTTACTTCTATGCCGAAACCCTCGCTGCGGGTCTGGCGGTAGAGGGCATCCATGCCGCCGGTTTTCACATCGGCGCGGTAGCCGTAGCGGATGCCATCGTAGCGGCTTAGGTTGCTGCTGGCCTCGGCGGTGGCGATAATGTAGTAGGTGGGTACCAGGTAGTCTAGGTAGTCGAATGGGACGGATTCAACGGTGTGGCCCGCAGCGCGCAGTGCAGCGATGGCGGCATCGGTCTGGCGTTTTACTTCAGGCTGCAGCCCGCCCATTTCGAGCGTGTTGCCGAGCAGTGCAAACTTGTATTTTCTATTTTGAAGGGGTGCGCTGTAGTCATCTTGCGCGTGGGTGCTGCTGGTATTGTCCAGTGGGTCGTTGCCCCCCATCACCTGCAAGATGAGTGCGGCATCTTCGGTGCTGTGGGTAATGGGGCCAATCTGGTCGAATGAGGAACCGTAAGCAATGAGGCCGTAGCGGCTGACGCGGCCATAGGTGGGCTTGAGCGCAACTACGCCGCAATAGGCTGCGGGCAGGCGTACGCTGCCGCCGGTGTCGCTGCCTAGTGCTGCATGCAACAAGCCGCCGGCTACCGCTGCGGCACTGCCGCCACTGCTGCCACCGGGTACGCGGCTTTCGTCTAGCGGGTTACTGGCCGGGCCATAGAAGCTGTTTTCATTGCCGCTGCCCATAGCAAACTCGTCGCAATTCAACCGGCCCAGTATGATGGCATCGGCATCTATAAGGCGCTGCAGGGCGGTGGCGGTATAAGGGCTGATGTAGCCGCCCAGGATCTTAGAGCCAGCGGTGGCGCTGTGGCCTTTGTGGCTGATGTTGTCTTTGATACCCATTACAAGACCCGCCAGTGGGCCTGCGGTGCCTGCTTTGATTTTGGCATCTATGGCAGCGGCGGCCTGGATGGACTCTGCCGCATAAACCTCAACGAAGGCGTTCAGGCTGGGCCTGGCGGCTATGGCTTTTAGGTAATGGGCCACCAGCGCCTGGCAACTGGTGCTGCCGCGCTGTATATCAGATTGGAGTTGGCTTAGCTGGGTATAATGCGGTACAGACACGAGTAGGCGTACGGGTGCAGTAAGAGGAGGTGGGATTATATGCGGCTACTCAGTTCAGCGTTTTGCTGTCGGTGCTGTTCATAGTCGGGTTGTTCTGTGGGGGCGTAGGCGGGGTATTCACCTCGCGCTCTATGTCTTTCTTCACATTGTTGGCGGCATCTTTGAACTCGCGGATGCCCTGCCCCAGGCCACGTGCAAACTCGGGGATTTTACGCGCCCCGAAGAAAATCAAAATCACTACGGCGATGAAAATGAGCTCGCCAGTTCCTAAACCAAACATAAGAATGAGCGTTAAGTACAGATTGGCCTTAAAGGTACGCAGTTTTTAGCGTGCCAATACCCCCTTACCGACGAACGGCATGGCACGTATCGTATATAGTGCGCCAGCCTCGGTGGACTATTTTTATACCCCCTACCCACGCGTTGAATTTTTAGCAGTTCTAAAACAGCTTTTGCATGCCAGCTTTTCTGAATTTTACGGCCTTGCTCCACGTTTAGCTTCGTAACGCACCTTACGTCTATCCACTACTATGAAAACCCGTAACCTACTTGCACTACTCGCCATCGGCGTATTCATCGCGGTACTGGCCGTGAGCTTTGCTGACAATGTGAGCATCTATACTGACTTTGCCGCAGCCCGCAAGCAGGCTGCCGTCAACACGGCGGATGTGCACGTGGTGGCGCAGTGGGTGCGGCGCGAAGAAGCGCAGTATGACCCCAGCACAGATTGCTTCCGCTTCTACCTGCAAGACAGCACCGGCAGCCAGCAACTGGTGCACTACTACGACCCCAAACCGGCCAACTTTGAGCAAGCAGATAAAGTAGTGGTGATAGGTAAATATGACGCGCAGCGGCAGGCTTTCGTAGCCGAAAAAATGCTGATGAAGTGCCCCAGCAAATACCAGAACGACAAGCTGACGCCAGCCAAACATTACGAAGAAAACCCACAAGACAAAAAACCGAAAGAAGTAAACGGCTAGGGCGCCACAAAAAAAAGAATGGATTTTATTTTGAATGGGACGGCAGGCTTTGTGCTGGTTGATCTTGCGCTGGTTAGTGCGTTGATTGCCAGCGTGGCTTACTTTGCCAGCTTGCGGGCAGCCCCGCAGCATGTGCCGGGCTGGCAGCGTATGGGCGCCGTGGCATTTGTGGTGCATGCGGTTTCGGTAGCAGGGGTAGTGGTTATGCTGCTGGGCCTTATCTACACCCATCAGTACCAGTATCACTACGTGTGGAGCCACAGCAGCAATGAGCTACCGGTGCACTTTATGCTGGCCTGCCTCTGGGAGGGGCAGGAGGGCAGCTTCCTTATCTGGATGTTCTGGCAAGCTGCGCTGGGGCTGGTAGTGCTGCGCACTGCAGGCACCTGGGCACCCGGCGTGCTGGCAGTAGTCGCCAGTGTGCAGGCCATACTGGCCAGCATGGTGCTGGGCATTTTTGTTAATGAAACCACAGCAAAGATACTCTTGCTACTTGCGGTGCTTGTATTGCTGGCGTATCTATATCGGCGCATGCGGCACCAGCTTAGAGATGGTGCCAGCGGCGCGCTACTTACTTCGCTCGCGCTCTCAGCGGTAGCTGTGGCTACGGCCATAGCGATGTTACGAGGCCTCACGGGTGTAGGGTTTGCAGGCCTCACTGAGCCAGCCTTCTTGCTACAGGCGCTGGTGTGGCTGCTGGCCGCAGGGTTGTTTATACAGTATGCCTATCGCCAGCAACCCGGGCTGAGCGTAACGCTGGCAGGGGTTACGCTACTGCTGGCTGCGTTTACGCTATACCTGGTTCCGCTGGAAGGATTTAAGATAGGCAGTAGCCCCTTTGTGCTGCTGCGCGATGTATTTGCCGAGGAAGCGGTTTACAAAACCAGCCCTGACTTTGTGCCTTCAAATGGGAATGGATTAAACCCACTTTTGCAGAACTACTGGATGGTGATACACCCGCCTACACTGTTTCTGGGTTTCGCGCTCACACTTATCCCGTTTGCCTTTGTGGTTGCAGCGCTGGTGCAGCGGGACTATACCGGCTACATAAAGCCTGCTGCGCCCTGGCAGCTACTCAGCGTGATGGTGCTGGGCGTAGGCATCATGATGGGCGGCTACTGGGCGTATGAAACGCTGAATTTTGGCGGCTACTGGAACTGGGATCCCGTGGAGAATGCCAGCCTGGTGCCCTGGCTCACGGGTGTGGCGGGGCTGCACACTGCCGTGGCTTACCGCCACGGGCGGCGTTACCTGCACTTGGGCATGGGCCTCATCATGGCTACTTTTCTGTTGGTACTCTATAGCACCTTTCTTGTGCGTAGCGGCGTGCTGGGCGAGGCCAGTGTGCACAGCTTTACTGACCTGGGCCTGAGCGGCCAGCTGTTGCTGTTACTAATGGCTTATGTGGTAGGCGTAGCGGTGCTCTGGGCAGTGCGGCAGCGCGAGCTGCCTGTGGTTACTGCGACCAGCACTTTTTGGAGCCGTGAGACTTTCTTACTACTGGCGGCACTTACGCTTATTTTTGCTGCCACCCAGATATCGCTGGTTACCTCACTACCCGTATTCAATAAAATATTTGGTACAAAGCTGGCACCCCCCGGCAGGCTGCAACTGTTCTACTACAAGTGGGAGGTATGGTTTGGCATCTTGCTGGCGCTGCTCTCGGCCATCGGACAGTTTGTGTTCTGGACACGGATAGAAAAGACAGCGCTGCAACGCACACTGTTCCGTTCCTTTTTGACAGCGGCACTTGCTACGCTGGTAGTGATGGTGTTGCTCTTCATTAACAACTGGCAGTTTGCCTACAGCCAGACGTTTAAGGAAGGCATTGAGAAACTACAACAAAGCGGGAATACTGTGCAACTGGTGCTAGGAACGGCAGGCTATGCAGTGCTAATGCTGGCAGATGAGATGCTGCTATTCTGTGGGCTGTTTACCGTGCTGGCAAACCTGGATATCATTGTTCGGCTCACTTCACAAAACAAAGCGAACCTGAAGCGCACTGGTGGTGCGCTGGCACACATCGGCTTTGGCCTTATGCTGCTGGGCATTCTATTCAGCAGCGGGTATGAAAGCACCGTGAGCGTGAACCTGCGCCCCCAAGACCTGGGCCCGGCATTCCCGGAAGAAGCCCGCATGGACAATGTGCTGCTGCTGCGCGGCCAGCCCACCTACGTTAAGGGCTACCGTGTGACCTATTATGGCAAACGCGAAGCCCAGTTGCCACTGGGCCCCTTGCAGGTAATACACCAGGATGCGGCCAACACCAAGGTGGCTTTTACCGATGCCACAGGCGAGCGGTTTGGCACCGAGTTTCCGGCTGAGTTTTTTAAGCTGATGCAGGGTTACGTGAAACCCGTTAACAATGCCAGCGAAAAGCCCGAACTGGACTTGGATAAACTCAAAGGGTTCATTGAAAGCAACCTGAGCATCGTAAAGCCCAAGCTGCTGAACAACCGCTCGCTGTACACGCTTGCCTTTGAGCCGCTCACTGATAGCACACGACAGTTCCGCCTGTACCCTGAGGCTGAGGTGAACGAGCGCATGGGCCTGGTGGCACATCCGGCGCGCAAGGTGTACTGGGACCGCGACCTGTATGTACATGTAACCAGCACACCAGCCCCAGAAGCAGATACAGCTCGGCGCAAAAGCCGCAGCTATGAGATACGCCTAGCCGTGGGCGACACTGCCCGCATCGAGGATGTTATCATCCGCTTGGAAAAAGTGGTGCAGGTAAAGGATGTGCCGGCTTTTGAAAAATTTGATGCTGTGGCAAGGGCTAAACTACAGGTGCAAGCTGGCGGTCGCATGTGGGAGACTGCGCCTACCTTCATCGTGGACAGAACCGAAGCCCGCCACCTGGATAGCCGACTTGACGACCTGGGCATGGCCTTCAGTTTTGCAGGGGTTGACCCCCAGCGTGGGCAGGTGGTACTCATGGTGCAGAAAGAAATCCTGCCACCAGACTACCTCACGTTTAAGGCAATATCAAAACCTTACATTAATTTGCTGTGGCTCGGAACGTTTGTGCTAACGGCAGGGTTTACCCTGGCTGTGGCGCGGCGGGTGCGCGAAAATAGAAATCGCGAAGCCGAGGCACCTCCTAACACCTGACACCTTCACATCAATTGGCCAAAGAAAGCCCCCAAACCATAAGCCTGATCGGGGCTGGCGCACTGGGCACCAACTTACTTGTGGCACTGGCCAAAAAAGGTTTTAACATAGGCCAGGTGCTCTCACGCAACCCCGACAGCAGCGATGCCCTAGTAGCAGAAATGCGCAAAGGCCGCCGCATCCTTACGCCCAAAGAGCTGGAACCGGACAATGACTTCGTATTCATAACCGTGCCGGACCGGGTGGTGGATGACGTGGTGCGCGAGGTGATAGCCTACCGCAGCCCCCATACCACCTACCTGCACTGCTCCGGCAGCGCTGGCATGAACGTGCTGGCACCGCTGGGCGATAAGATAGGGGTGCTATACCCCATGCAGGCCTTCTCGCGCCAGCGCCGCATCCCTTTTACTGACATACCCATTTTTGTAGAAGGCATGCCCGAAGTGCAGCCGCGCGTGCGCATCCTGGCACATACGCTGTCACGGTCAGTAAAGTGGCTGGATAGCAACGAGCGCCGCCGCCTGCACATCGGGGCTGTGTTTGCCGCAAACTTTACGAACTATATGATACGCTGCGCGGGTGAAGTGGTAGAAGGCATACCGGGCGTGGACTACCGCACCTATATGCCCCTCATACGCGAAGTGATAGACCGGCTGGGCACCCTAAGCCCCGCCGAAGCCCAGACCGGCCCTGCACGCAGGGCTGACCAGCAAGTGATACTGGCACATTTTGAGTACCTTAGAAAGAAAGATGTGCGGCTAGCTTTTATCTATGAACTCGTAAGCCGTTACATCATGGAGAGCCATAAAGAAAACGAACCGCCCCTTTCTTAATAAATCCTTATCAGCGATATGACACCCCAATATCTGCACCTGCTTACGAACCACTTCTCTGTAGTGGGTTCGTTGATTGCGCTGGGCCTGCTGCTGTATGCTGTGCCTGCAAGGCATGCTGCGTTGCTACGCGCGGCACAGGTACTGCTGGTGGTGTGCGCTGTGTTTAGCGTGGTGGCGTTTCAGAGTGGCGAGGCCGCCGAGCATTTTGTAGAAGACCTACCCGGTAGCAGCCACAAGCTGGTGCATGTGCACGAAGATGCGGCGAAGTATGCGAATTTGTTTATGCAGATTACGGGACTGCTCGCCCTGGGCCTGCTGATCTATACACGATTTGTACATATGGATGCCCGCTGGCCCTATTACCTGCTGCTGCTCTTAACGCTGCAAACGGTGGCTACGATGGCGCGCACCGCGCAAGTGGGCGGGCAGATACGCCGCCCTGAGCTGAGAGAAGAAGCTGCGAAGGAGGCCCCGAAAAGCGATTCAGAAGAAAAGGATAAAGAGTAGTTAAGTCTTTTCTCTCAAACCTGCACCAGCCTTTCTACATGCGGCTGCATGAGGTAGCCGCGTATGATGGCGCGGGTAAAGCTGGTATCCTCACGCGGCTGTATGCGCTCGCGTATGTCGTCTAGGTTGTGCGGTGCGTAGCCGTCATCCACAAAAGGCAACCCCTCCTGAAAACGGGAAGTAGCGCAATAGCTTTATGTAATCAGGTTAATACCCAGAGCTACGATAGAATCAGCCCATCTTTCATTTCAATAATCCTGTCGGTATTATGGGCAAAATCAGTGTCATGAGTAACGCAAATAATTGTCTGCCCCTGTTCTTTTGCCAATTGTTTGAATATCTCCTGCACGGCTCTTGAGTTTTTTGAATCAAGGTTTCCGGTTGGTTCATCACCCATGATAACAGACGGACTATTAATTAGGGCACGGGCAATAGCAACACGCTGCTGCTGCCCTCCTGACAATCTGCCGGCATTTTTCATTTCATGCCCTTGTAGATCAAGTAAACGTAAACTTTCATAAGCTTTATGTTCTATTTCTTTGCTTGAAAGTTTACCCAATTTGAGCGCAGGTAGCATCACATTCTGCAAAGTTGTAAAGTCAGGCAACAGGTAATGAAATTGAAATACAAAACCTATATGTTCATTTCGGAAAGCGGCTAAATGATTCTGCGTTTTTCCAGTAAGGACAGTCCCATTTATGATAAGCGTACCTTCATAATCTGTATCCATAGTAGAAAGTACGTATAGGAGTGTTGACTTACCAGAACCCGATTTGCCTACAAGGGAGATAAACTCACCTTTCGCTACTGTAAATGAAACTCCCTTTAAAACCTGAAATTTTTCGGGTTCATAAAAATATTTCTTGAGATCTCTTATTTCTAGTGAAGTATTATCTGACATGTTTAGCCTCGTATAATAATCACAGGATCAATTTTTGAAGCTTTCCGGGCGGGCAAATAGCCAGCAATGAAGGTGAACGAAAGCCCGAACACAAAAGCCAATACATAATCTTCGGGACGATAGGTGACCGGCAAAGTGGTCATGGTTCCTATTTTAAAGGGTACTTTGTCAAGTATGCTTATGATGAAATTGCCTAGCACCAGACCTAAGAGGCCGCCCATCAAACCAATAAACATTGCTTGAGAAACAAAAATTTCAGTGATGTCATTTCCATTAAAACCCATGGCTTTAAGAATAGCTATTTCCTTAATCTTTTCGTTTACTGTCATGTTCATAATATTATAGATACCAAAACCTGCCACTATAAGAATGGTAAGGGAAACGGCTATTGCTAATATATCCCTGAGAAAACTGGATGAGTTTAATTGTTCGTTGCCTTCTTGCCAAGCTTCTACTTTATATTTGGTCAAAGGTGAAATTTTCTTTGCTACCTCGAGGGCTTTGTTGTAATCCTTGATGCCAATCTGCATTTCGGTGCCGTAGCTTCGATTTTTTGAGAAAAACTGCCGGGCGGCTTGTATGGAGATGATGGCCCGATTACGGTCTGTAGATACAGCGCCTGTTTCAAAAACGCCAACCACCTTGAAGGATTTAGTAACACCAGTGGATGTGGTAACTATGATGGAATTATCCATTTTAACACCAATTTTTGATGCCAAACCTTTGCCTAGAATAATCCCATCACTTCGTCTGTCAATTTCAAAGAAATCACCTTCAACCATATAATCAGCAGTTTTAAAGAGCTGATTTTCAGTTGTAGTTTCCACTCCCGAAAGCGTAGCATTTACTTGCAGAACCCCATTTTGTATGAAAACATTTTGGTTGATTTGAGGCGTATAGGTAGTGATTTCAGGTATATTTTGTAGTTTATTTTTCAAATCCTCAACATTTATAATTCCTTCTGTATAATTGATGTTTTTGGCATTACTGACAAATATTTTATTTTTAGAGTCTTTATTTAATGTAATAGGCAAGCTTTCACTTTGTACTTCGTTACTAATTTTAATATGGGCCAAAGATGTAAATGTAATCTCAGTTTGAACGGCATTTACACCTGACATAAATCCATTCATTGCTACATACATAGATATACCAAAAACTACACTTAGTATAGCAATGACCAATTGCCGTAGGCGCGAGGTGAGCATTACCCGAGCTATTTTTTGGTTTGTGCTCATGGTTTTACAATCACATCCTTTTCAGATAATCCTGAAATAACTTCAGTCCACTGCGAGGTCTTTGAACCAATTTTGATTGCCCTGTCTTCACCGGATTCAAGTTTCACAAATTGCCCTTTTGTTATATAGGAAGAAGGTATGACCAACACATTTTCTCTTTTACCAACTTCAATATTGGCTTGCAACTGCGTACCGTTGAACATTTTGGGCGGAAATTTATCAAAGGTGGCTTGAACAGTATACGACTGTTCTCCTTCGTCAAATCCAGGATAAATTTTATTGACCCTCGCCATAAAAACCTGATTGGGGTAGGTATTGATGTTGAGTGCAACAGCCTGCCCCACATTTACCTTAACAATGTCGTCTGCAGCTACAAATAGTTTTACAATAAAATTACCACTTGCGACTTGAGCAATGGTTTCCCCTTTACGCACCAGTTCTCCCTGTTTTTTAAGTACTTTGGTAATGACACCTGAGTGGGAGGTAAACACATAATAATCGTTCAGTTTATCCTTTTGCGTATTGAGTTGAATGCGGTTTCGTTCTTCAGTCAATTTCAAGTCTGATTGCAAGTCTTTATAATTTTCTTCCAGCTTACTTAAGTTGTTTTTCGAGGCTGTGTATTGCAGTTCATATTTTTCAAAGTCTATTTTTGAGACAGATTTTTTGAAATAAAGTTCTTTGAATCGCTGATAGTTTTCTTGGTCGAAACTAAGCTGTTTTTTAGCTTGTTCAATTTGAACAGAAAGATTCTGAAGCACCGGTGAGCCGGGTGAAGCCGCATTTACTGCATCTTGATAGCCTATCAGTGCATCAGTTACCTGATTAGACTGCACATCGTTTTGAATGGTGCCAATGAGCTGCTTAGATTCTACTACTAGCCCTTCTCTTAAAGAAAGAGAAAGTATGATGCCATCAGCATTGGCAGAGAGGATGTGCGTATCCTCTTGCTCCATATTGCCACTGGCAAAAACGGCTTCCTCAATGGTTATGCGACTAGGAGAAGTAGTTTCTGCCTTCTTGTTACAAGACTGAAACAAAAGGGCTACGGCTAAGCCTATAAACAAGGTATTTGATTTCATAATTTATCAATAATTTATTGTTAGTATATATAGCTGGTATTGTTTAACGGTCAAAGCTCCAAGACTTTGCAAATAGCCATCTTGGGCGTTTAATAAGTCTTCGTACTGCCTCAAACGCTCATCCAAACTAATAACATATTTTTTGTATTTGTTTTCAGCGTGGGAGTCGTTGTTCTTTTGCAAATAGAGTATTTTTTCACTCTGACTAAGTTGTTCGGTAGCCTGATCGTATTTTAGTCCTAACAACTCACTTTCTTTAGTCTTTACCAACTTGGTGTTCTCCAATTCAATTTGCTTAATGTTCAATTCGCTTTTCGATTGATTTATTTTTTGTTTGGTTGAAAAGTTAAGTAATGGAAAGTTAATAGTGGCACCAAAAACCTAGCTGGGTAGGTCGTTGGTATTAGAAAAGTTGAAGAATTTTTCGTTTGCCCAAGTTCTTGTATTCTGATAGCTAAGGCTGAATGAAGGATAGCGCGTCGCTTTTGTTTGTTTAATGATTGTTCTCTGTTTCTTTACTTCGGCTTCCTTGAGCAATACTTCCGGATGGATGGATGTATTTGATAGTTCATTATACAGGAAGCTATTTATTTTGTCTTTAATATTTATAGAATCGGAAATATTCAGCTGGCTTTGAAACTGCACGTACAGCTGTGTCAAACTGCTTTGGGCATTTTGCAGGGTGCTTTCTGCCTGTAGTTTTTTTATTTCTGCCAGATTCAATTCTGCCTCACTGATGATGCCTTTTTGATATTTATTCTGGGCATTACTGTAAATGGTGTCGGAAAGAGATAGATTTCCTTTATAAATGGTTACAGCTTCTTTCGTCAGCAAAATAGAATAGTAGGTATTTGCGAGGGCATTGTAGGTATTCATTTTGGAAAGAGCAGTGCTTTGTTTGCCAATCTGCCATTCAGCGTTGGCGGTTTTTACGGCAAAGATTTTCTGAAAATTAAGCACATCCCACTGCACTCTACCGCCGATATAATAATTGTATTTGGTGCCAAAGGTTACTTCACTTAAGCTACCTTCGGGGGCAGAGGGGTTTAATATCCGCGAGGGAATAAGCAAAGGCTGCAGGACGATATTATCGTTGTAGCCTGCATAGGTATTAAAAGAAGGTAATAGGTTGAATTATGATTCTTTGGTTTTCATCGCTAACAAATCTTCCCGCTTTTCGGAACTCTTGATGGCAATGGCGTGTGAATCGGCAAAATCTAGAACCTCTTGCAACGAATGAAAAGTAACTTGTGCATTTGCTCCCCAAGAGAAGAAAACTATTTTAATGATTAGTAAAAAGTTACTTTTCATTTGCCTCTGGGATTAGTTTGTTACTCTCCACGAGAAAGTCTTCGTAGCCAAACCAGCGAGTATTTTTACATTTAACAAATCACTTTTGGGTTCTAGAGTAGCATCGAACCATTTCTTCTTCTTAAGACTGTAAATCTTACCTGTATATATCCCATTACTTTTCTGAATGTCTTTAATAATTAGTGTTCCCCTTGTTGCTTGTACATTATCTGAAGAGTGTATTCTTCCATCCAGTTTCCCATCAAAACTTTTAATAATTATAACTGTACTTTCTTGTCCAGTATTCCATAGTCCTTCGATGGATTGAGCTTTGGTGCTAAGTGCACCAAGAAGAAATGCAAATAGAATTGTAATGGCTTTCATTTATCGATTTTTTATTGCGCAAAATTAGAGGCTTTGGAATCTTATCCGCTTAACAATAGATAAGAAGTGATTTTATTTTCTCTTTGCTATCCTGTGTTTAATTCTGCTTAATGAAACAGGTGTGATTCCTAAAACATATGCGATATACATAACTGGCACCCTATTAATGATATTAGAATGTTCTTTTAAGAAATTTTTATATCTTTCTTCGGGGTTAAGAAAAATAAAGGAATCTGAACGTAGGAAAGAGCGCTTCATAATTTCTTTTCCAATATACGAACGGTTAAATTCTAATAAACCCGCATCTTTGGAAGTAATCTTCATAAAATAATCATAATCTAAAGAATAAACTTTGGTATACTCAATGGCTTGATAATAAAAACTTGGAAGGTTCATTAAACAGAACCGCATGAATATTTGTAAACACATTTGTTTCAGCAAAAAGTTGGAAAGTAACTTCATCAACCTTTTCGCTAGTAATATAACAACGCACAATTCCTTTTCTGATATAAAACAAACTCTTGTCCAATGAGTATTGAGTTATAATTATTTCACCTTTCTTGAAAGATTTAATTTTAACATTTCTTAGTAAGAGATATAAACTTTTCAGGTTCATACAGTGATAGTAAAGTGGGACTCGACTAACGAGTTAATTTATGATTTGTTTTTATTTGTTGTGTTGCTGTGTAGATTTATTTTGGTGAGTTTCCGGTCCCCGCGGCGAGCGTGGGCCTTCGTATCCCAGAGAGCGTGAGGATAGGCGGCTAGGGGATACTCAAGAGAATTATACAAAGTGGTTAAGTCTAGTTACTAATAGCGGCACCAGCCTATCCATATGCGGCTGCATGAGGTAGCCGCGGATAATGGCGCGGGTAAAACTGGTGTCTTCGCGTGGATGAATCAGGTCGCGCACTTCTTCCACGTTACGTGGGGCATACCCGTCATCCACAAAAGCAAAGCCGCGGTAGCGGTGTGCTTCTACCAGCACCAGGCTGCGCTCGTTGGCATTGCGCCCGCGCCCCAGCACCAGGAATGAGGCATGCGGGTAGGCCAGTTCGTGTAGTGCAGCTTGCAGGCGGGCGTTGTAGCTTTCGGCACTTTCTTCACCGATGCAGGCGCCCTGACAGCGGTGCAGGTGCCGCTCAAAGCAGGGCTTGGCACTGGTACGTGCACCGCCGCCTTCCAGGCCCATCAGCCTTGGGCAGAGACTGTGCTCGCGCGTAATGCGTTCTATAAAACTTTTGGCGCGGGTGTAGCTGCCCAGCAAGATGAGCGGCGGGTGCTTAGCTTCATTATTGCTCACGGTTTGGTGGCGCATGCGCAGCCGCATGTAGCCGCGTGTGTCAGCCTCCTGATAAATGCCCACGCGCTGGCCACGCACCCGCTGCGCTTTGTTAAAAGGGGGCAGCAGCCGCTGTATTTCGCTACTCTCCAGCAGCAGGGCGATAAGCTCGCTGCCGGTAAGTTCCCAGGTCACGCTGGCCAGCTGGTCGCGCAGTTGCAGCAGGCCCTTGCGCCGGAAGTCTACAGTGAAGTGGCTCTGCACCCGCTTGTGTATGTCCAGGCTCTTGCCCACGTAGAGTACCTGTCCGGCATCGTTGTGAAAGTAGTACACGCCTGTGGCATGGGGCAGTGCGTCAACGTCAGCTTTTTTGATTTTTGGGGGGAGCAGCGCAGTGCGCAGTTCGCTCTCCAGCGCCATGTTCAGCGCTTCGTCTCTGTTTTTGCGCAGCAGCAGTTTGAGCAGTTCGGTGGTAGCTGCTGCATCGCCGGTGGCACGGTGCCTGTCTGTTACCGGTATGCCGATGCTGCCACATAGTCGGCCCAGACTGTAGCTGGGCAGTCCGGGTATTAGCTTGCGGCTAAGGCGTATGGTGCACAACGTTTTGCGCTGGTAGGCATAGCCCAGGTCATAAAAAGCGGCTTTGAGAAAGGAGTAGTCGAAACCGACATTGTGCGCCACAAAAATTTTGCCTTCGGTGATTTCTACTATCTGGCGCGCCACTTCATAAAAGCGGGGGGCCTCAGCCACCATGGCATTGGTGATGCCTGTGATTTGGCTCACCATATAGGGGATGGGGCGCTCGGGGTTTACGAGGGTGCTGAAGCTATCCAGCACCTGCTCGCCGTCCGTTACGTGTATTGCGATTTCGGTGATGCGGTCTACAGGCGGCTGGCCGCCGGTAGTCTCCAGGTCTATTACAGCGAAAAGGGGGCTAGACATGTGAGGTAAAGGTACGAAAGCGTAGAGGCCCAAATCGCTAACACGTGTGGTGAGAAAATCAGCAATCTTGGCGAAGAGCAATTGCAGGCTAATCCGTTTCTAACTGCCGTATGTAGTTAAACTGGTCCCAGTAGCTGGGGTCATATTTTCCAACCGTTCTGGGTATTATCTGATTCTGCCGCACTTTGATTCCTTCGGCAGCAGGAAGGCGCCCTAATTGCGTTGTAACATAATCTGAAGTAGCCTTATAAAATCGGCCGCTGCGCATGTCTAAGTAATCCATTTCGTAGTGCGATTGCGCAAAATACCATAACCCATTTTGTTGTGCATATTGAGCTGTATACTTGACTAGCGAATATTTTCGATATCTGTCAACTGCGTTGTGGTACGCCAGATTTCCACCAGTTTTAACTACCTCATAGGCTACAATTACCTTGGTATCCTGGGTTATGTAAAAACGTAAGTCTTCACCTACCTGTGTCTCTGGTGGTGTGCATAGCAGCACATATACGTAGATGCTGTTTAACTGTATAACGCGCTCTACACTGAACTTATACCCCTTTATCCTACGCAGTTCTTGTACAGCATCGCTAGCAAAAAAGCGCACATAGTCAGCCTCTAATGTCATGGCATGGGGCCCGTTGTTCAGCGGGGTAGTATCGGTGCTTGTAGCTTGCGGCGAGATAAAGCTGCGCCCCTTTGCAATAAAGGCTTCGTGTTTGGGGTCTTTCTTTGTGTAGCCATCTTTCAGCACCCCGACCACCCCCTCTACAAACTGCAGACTACCGAGTCCATCTTTAACCCGTTCGCGGTAAAAGCCAGTAAGCTCTTCAGGTTTTTGATTGCAATTAACAGGTATTTTTTTAATAGCTTCTTTTAACAGCTCTTCTCCGTTTATTGCAAGTATTTCAACAGCCTTAAGCTCAATCTGTGAGGGCAGTAGCCTTATGATAGCATCCGACCGATACTCGTATATACCCACTTTTCTGACTTTGTATCCTAAGCAGCTTACTACAACGCTATCGGATAGCAGCACACTTCTACCCAACTTCAGTGTAAACCTACCTTCTTCGTTTGTAAGTGTGCCGATGGTTTCGCCGGACAACTGAACTTTGGCGAAAGGGACGGGTTCACTGCTTTGACTATCTATAACCTTACCTTCTATCGAACGTTGCGACAGCAAATGGCTGGGGGTCATTAAAAGAAAGTATATACAAATGCAATAGAAAGCTGCTTGAAGTGTACTGGTATTTTCAGGTTTCATAAAGCAAATATACAGTACGCTTGTTTCTCGTAGCTTGCGCCCCAATGCCGCCCATCTTCATTCTCGCCTGCTTTTTTGGCTACTTTCTGCTGCTGCTCGGTATAGCCTACTTCACTACGCGCGGGCGCGATACCCTGTCTGATTTTTTTGTAGCCGGCCGCCGCGCGCCTTGGTACATCGTGGCTTATGGCATGGTGGGCACCAGCATCAGTGGGGTTACCTTTATCTCAGTGCCAGGCGCTGTGCGCGATGTGGGCATGACGTACCTACAAGTAGTGCTGGGCTACCTGGCCGGGTACGTGGTGATAGCGCTTGTGCTGCTGCCGCTGTACTACCGCACCCAGCTAACGAGTATTTACAGTTACCTAGAATCGCGCCTAGGCCCGCGGGCTTACCGTACGGGTGCCTTCTTCTTTTTGCTCTCGCGTAGCACAGGTACTGCCGTGCGCCTATACCTGATGGCAGGTGTGCTGCAACTGCTGGTCATGGATGCCCTCGGTATTCCGTTTGCGGTTACAGGCGCGCTGATCCTGCTGATGATCTTGGCCTATACGGGCCGCGGTGGTATGCGTACTATCTTATGGACGGATACCCTGCAGAGCACGGCCCTCATCGGCGCGGTAGTGGTTACGCTCATCGTGATAGGCCAGCAACTGCACACAAACAGTCTCATCACAATGATTCAAGACAGCCCTTTGGGCTATGCCTTTGAGTGGGACTGGCGCAAGCCCAATCACTTTATTAAGGATTTCTTATCGGGCGCATTTATCTGCATTGTGATGACAGGGCTAGACCAGGCCCAGATGCAGAAGAACCTCTCCATACGAACCCTGCCCCAGGCGCAGACCAACATGGCCGCATATAGTGTTGCGCTTGTGGTTGTCAACTTGCTCTTCGTGAGCTTGGGTGTGCTGCTCTATGCCTATGTGCAGCAGCTGGGTATTACTGCGCCGACCAAAACCGACCAGCTCTACCCACTGCTGGCCAGCCAGTACCTGGGGCCCGCTGTAGCAGTTCTCTTCATGCTGGGACTTACGGCTGCGGCATACAGCAGCGCCGACGATGCGCTTACCGCGCTTACCACGAGCATATGCATTGACCTGCTGGGTATGCAGAAACATACCGAAACCCCACGCGACCTGCGCACCCGCCGCTGGGTACACGCTGGTGTCACGCTCGGCATTTTTCTTATGATTCTCTCACTACGTGAGCTGGAACATTTGCAAACTTCTGGCTTCAACGTAATCGGCCTGGTGCTTAAAACTGCCGCCTATACCTACGGCCCGCTGCTTGGGCTATTTGCTTTCGGCATCCTTACCCGCCGCAACATTAACGACCGATACGTGCCCTACCTCTGTATTGCTGCGCCCCTGCTCTGCGCCATGCTGGAGTGGGCCAGCCCCCACCTTTTCGGTGGCTACCGCTTCGGCAATGAGCTGATACTACTCAATGGGGCGATTGTGTTTGTAGGATTGTGGGTGCTAAGAAAAAATTAATACACCAATGGGAACCCCTGCATCAGTGAGTGTACTTCAGCCCGTACATTCTTCTGCACGGCTTCGTCAGAAGGCGCACTCAGTACCCGGTCTATCATTTCAGCTATTTGCACCACTTCGGCTTCTTTCAGGCCGCGGCTGGTGATGGCAGGCGTGCCCAGCCGTATGCCACTGGTTACGAAGGGGCTCTGGGTGTCAAAGGGCACCATATTCTTGTTGGCAGTAATATCAGCGGCTACCAGCGCGGCTTCGGCCACTTTGCCCGTTACGTTTTTGTTGCGCAGGTCTATCAGCATCAGGTGGTTGCTGGTGCCGCCGCTGATGATCTGGTAGCCACGGGCCACGAGTGCGCCCGCCAGCGACTGGGCATTGGCTATTACTTGTTTGCAGTAGGCCTGCCAGGTGGGCTGCAGGTTTTCGCCAAAGGCTACGGCCTTTGCTGCAATAACATGCATGAGCGGGCCACCCTGCGTGCCTGGGAACACGGCCCCGTCCAGCACTGCACTCATCGGCTTGAGCTCGCCTTTGGGTGTTTTCTCATTAAACGGATTCTCAAAATCCTGCCCCATCATAATGATGCCGCCACGCGGGCCGCGCAGTGTTTTATGCGTAGTGCTGGTAATGATGTGACAGTGGGGTAGGGGGTCGTTCAGCAGCTTGCCTGCAATGAGGCCTGCCGGGTGGGCAATATCTGCCAGCAGCAACGCGCCTACTTTATCAGCGATTGTGCGTAACGCCTTGTAATCCCAGTCGCGGCTGTAGGCACTGGCCCCGCAGATGAGCAGCTTAGGTTTTTCTTTGAGCGCGGTAGCTTCTACTTTGTTATAGTCTATTACACCTGTTTCTTTTTCTACGCCGTAAAAGGTAGCGCGGTACAGCTTGCCGCTAAAGTTCACGGGGCTGCCATGCGTAAGGTGGCCGCCGTGGCTCAGGTCAAAACCCAATATCGTGTCGCCGGGTTTCAAGCAGCCTAGCATAACGGCAGCATTGGCCTGTGCCCCGCTATGCGGCTGCACGTTGGCCCATGCTGCACCGAAGAGCTGCTTCACGCGTGCGCGTGCCAATTCTTCCACTTCATCTACAAACTGGCAGCCGCCATAGTAGCGTTTGCCGGGCAGACCTTCGGCGTACTTGTTCGTGAGGCAGCTGCCCATAGCCGCAAGCACGGCAGGCGTTACAAAGTTTTCGCTGGCTATAAGTTCTATGCCTTCATTCTGGCGGCGAAACTCTTTTTGAATGATGTCGAATACAGGGTCACCGCTGATGTTTGCAGTGAGGTTAGCAGGCGTGGCGTGGGCAGTTTGCATGGCGGGTATGTAAACAGGCATGTAAACATGCCTGATACAAATCTACGAAATCAGAATTGTTAACCAGCCCACAGGGGTATTATGCATGCACAGGCTCGGACTGCATGCGGCGCACTTCACGCCAGCTCACCATACGTCGCTTGGTTTCATCCCACAGCTGTAGGCGAAGGCAGCGCACCACATCCCATATTGCCAAGCTAGTGGTTTTGGGATTTTGTAGTTCGGGCATGCTACGCATGGCTTCGGGCAGCCTGTAAAAAGGGATGCGGGAGTTCAGGTGGTGCACATGGTGGTAGCCAATGTTGGCACTAATCCATTGCAGCAGGCGCGGCATACGTAGATAGCTGCTGCTCTGCAAAGCTGCATCTTCATAACTCCACTCTTCAGGCCCCTGAAACGAGACACCGGGGAAGTTGTGCTGTGCGTAAAACAAGTATGCCCCCGTTGCAAATGCCAAAGCCATCGGCAACGTCTGGCCTAGTAGCAAGCCAGCCCAGCCGCCCGTATAAAACAATGCGGCACCAATGATGATGTGCATCGCCAGCGCTACTCCGCCATCCCAATGGCGGCGTGGGTCGCTACGAAACGGATCTATGCAGAACATCCATAGAAACATGGTGATGTAGCTGAAGGCAATGGTGAGCGGGTGGCGTATGATGCGGTAACGCAGGCGCTGTGAGAGGGGGGCTGTAGCATACCACTCCGTCGTCATCATCGGGAACGAGCCGACTCCACTGGTGGTGAGCTTGCTATTGTGTTTGTGGTGGTGGTCGTGCGTGCGCTTCCAGATGCTTGCGGGCGCGAGTGAATACATACCGAAAATGTTCATTAGCAAGTCGGCCAGTTTATTCTGGCCCAGTATAGCGCCATGCTGGTAGTCGTGATAAATCACAAATACCCGCAACACCATAAAGCCGGTTGCGATACTAAAGAGAACACGCCAGCCCATGCCCAGTGCTTCTATCTGGGTGCCAACCAAGGCAGCTGCCAAGAGTACAAGGCTACTCAAAAAGTAATACCAACTCAGCCAGGGTATTTCCTTTGCAAAAGTGCGTGTAGCTAAAAGTAGTTCTTTACCCGTTCTCATACGATGTCAGTACAGGGAAATCAAAGCATGAAAAATGGTTGATGTACCTGATATCAAAGGTACGTTTTTTCAGAAAATGAAGGTTGTGTGTCAGATGCGTATAGGCTTCTTTAAGCTTAAAGTGCTAATTCAGAAGCAATAAAAATCACTACAACTGTCTGTATAACGACAGAATGGCAGCAAAAAGTATCTAAATCGTAAAGCGCGTACTGGGTTATCAGTAAGTACCAAATGGTAGATAACCTTGGCAGTTTAGTGGAGGCTACCCTACCCGCAGGCCCAGTACCAGTATGTCATCCGTCTGTGGCTGGTCGCCGCGCCATTCCTGAAACAGTGTGTCAAGGTGGCTGTATTGAGCAGAAGCCGGCTGCCCATATATTTCCTGCAGCTTTTTCAGAAACCGCTCTTGGCTGAAGACGATGTTGCCCTTGCTGCCAAACTGGCTCGGGTAGCCGTCTGTGTATACATAGATCATATCTCCAGCAGCCAGTTCCACTTCGTGCACTTTAAAGGGATTCTGCTCGGTTGCACTGCTGGCTTTATAGCCGCCCCAGCCCAGTGTAATGCTGGCAGGCTCCAGGTATTCAATTGTGCCATTTCCCTGCAAAGCATCCTTGACTTTTTTGTGCAATAAATACGCAGGCATATTGGCACCGCTAAAGTGTAGCACGGGGGGCTTACCGGCAGCATGCGTAAACCGCAGCAGCGAGAGGGCTATGCCTTCATGGTCGGCCAGGGTAAAGTTGCTACCCGCAAGTTTGCCCTTTAGGTTTTCGCGCATCCGCCGGTTCACGTGAAACAAAATTTCAGCGGGTTCCGTCATCCGTTGCTCTTTCACCAGTTGATTGAGCAGGGTGATGCCCAGCACACTTAAAAATGCAGCCGGTACGCCCACACCCGTGCTGTCGCCCACAGCCAGATACAGGTAGGTAGCTGCTCCATCTGTAGCCGCTGAGCCGTCAGCTTCCTGTACCGGTCTTTCATACAGCCAGTAAAAATCGCCGCTCACGATTTCCTTCGGCAGGTAAAGCGAGAAAGTATCAGTAAAGTGGCGCTGTAGCGGGCTCAGGTTTGGCAGGATTGCCGTCTGTATTCGGCTGGCATAGCGCAGGCTGTCGTTCAGTTCTTGTGTTTTTTCAGCAATCACTTCTGAGCGCTGCGTCACCTTGCGTTCCAGTGCCTCATACTGTGCAGTTGTAGTAAACGCAATAGCAGCCTGGTTCAGCATAAGGGTAATATATTCTGTATGCAGTGGGGTAAAGTAGTCGGGCTCTGTGGGTTTTTCCAGGTACACAATCGCCAATAGCTCATTTTTGGCATTTAGCACTGGTGCACAAATGAAGGAGCGGATGCCGCGGCTGGTCAGCACAGCATCGTGTTGCCAGGCGGCTTCTCGAAATGCATTGCCAGCCTGAATGAGTGTTTTGGCCTGCAGCGTTTGCTGCACGACATGTACACTGAAATCCTTGCGCCAGTCATCAGACCAAGCCGGGTTTACAAGCTGCGCATCGGTAGCATGGTAGCCTTGAAGGCTGGCTAGTATATCGGCTGTCTTAATCAGATCGCTTTTGGCATTCTGTGGGTGCGCGTCTTCGTTGTGTGTAAGCAATAGTCCACGGGTGGCGCCGGTATCGTTTACCAGATAGCCTATCAGGTGCTGGGCCAGCAAAGCTACGCTGCGGTGTGTGCCCAGCGCCTGAAGGTTGTGGTTTAGCCGTTTTAGCATAGTGGCGCGCTCGCCCATTTGCAGCTCGGCAAAGTAGCTGCTCACAGCCCCTTCTACGGTAAGCTTCAGGTCCTGTTGCTCCCAGGGCTTGGCAATGTAGCGGTACAGGTTTGCATGGTTCACGGCATTGCCCACGGCATCAGCGCTGGCCTGGCCCGTAAGTAAAATTTTACGCGTGTTGGGCGCTATCTGGTGTAGCGCTACCAGCATCTCGTCTCCTTTCATACCGGGCATCAACTGGTCGCTTATCACCAGGGGCACGTGCAGCCCCTCTCCCAGGAGTTCGCGTATCAGTTCCAGCCCTTCTTCGGCACTTTCGGCTATCTCAAACTCGTATGCCCGGCCCAGCCCAAACTCAAGTTCCTGTTTTAAGCCGCTCAGTACGGTCTTCTCATCGTCAACACAAATGATGACGGGTCTGGGCATAGGCAGGTAGAGTAAATAACGGCGGACTTGTCGTTTGCCCCTTGGGGGGGCACGCTGTTATGCGGCAATATAGATAAAACACGTGAAGCCTTGCAGCGGCTTCTGCGTTTCAGGGTAAGGTTTGCAATTGAAAAGGGCTAAGCTTATGCTTACTTATTTGTCGCAGTTGCAGCTTACGTAGCCCCAGTTGCCATCTCGCTGAACTGGCAGCATGCCCTCACGCAGCCCTTCACGGCTCACAGCACTAAACGTGGCAGGCTGCACCCAGCCGCCGCTGTGGTTAATCAGGCCCCACTTGTTGCCTACCATAACTGCTGCCACCCCCCCGCTAAAAATGCAGGCTTCATCGTACTCAGCGGCCAGTACCAGATCCCCAGTTTTATTAATGTACCCCCAGCGGCCTTCTACGCTCACTGCAGCCAGCCCTTCTGTAAAGGGCATAGCATTGTCATACTGGGCCGCTATGGCCAGCTCACCGGCCTGGTTCACGTAGCCCCAGCGCCAGTGGGTCTGCACGGCAGCCCTGCCTTCACTAAAACCCTGCACGTTCTCATAGATTGCCGGGCCTACCTGCACCCCCGTCTCGTTTATGTAACCCAGTTTATAGTCGCGCACGATTGTAGCACGCCCTTGGTGGTAGCGGCCACTGCGTGCCATCGCTGGCACATCTTTTCCCTCTAGAACATCCTGTGTGCTTTCATCACTAATGCTTACTTCATCGTACTGCAAAGGCACCACAGTCTTGCCGGTATTGTCTATATAGCCCCACTTGCCCTCCTGCTGCACAGCAGCATGCAGCTCGCTAAAGCCATACGCAGCATCATACTTCAGCGCGATAGCGGTTACGCCAGCAGTAGTAATAAATCCCCACTTTCCATTTTTCTGCACCCTTGCCAGCCCATCTGCATGGGGATAGGCATCATCATATTGGGGTGGAATCACCTTCTCGCCGGTCAGGTCTATATAGCCCCACTGCGCGCCTACTTTCACAGGTGCCAGGCCATTGCCAAATATGCGTGCATCCGTGTAGGCAGGCCCTATTATAAACTTGCCCGTTCTGTTAATGTAACCCCACTTGTCCCCCACCTTTACGGGTGCCAGGGCACCGTTAAATCTGCCCGCTGCTGCAAAAACGGGCTGAATAGCTACCTGGCAGGTGCAGGTGCCCTGCGCCTGCACAGTGGGTTGTGCTACAATATGCTGTAGAATAATATGTGCAGTGTAAGCCAGTGCGGCACGCGTAACCCCCTGGGTCCAGGTGTTTGCTGTGCGGGTGGTATTGGCAGCCAGGTTTTGCCTGGTGTGGCGTGTGTTTGTCATTTGTCTGATTGCTTGGGCTATAGATGCCACCAGCGTAGTGCGTTGTAAAGGCACCTATCGTTTTCCCGCACAACTTACGTGCCGAAGCCGTATCTGGCAGCCCCAAACACTACTATAACTCACCGCATTCAAGTGTTTTTACAAGTATGCCGCTAAGATATACTTGCAGCTTATAGATAGCCCGGTTACCTGGGCGCCAGTTTAAATCGTTTCTGCACCCAGTCATGGATTAGGTAGCATAGGGCAAGTATCGCAAAGATGCTTAGCGAAAGCACGCCCGCTGAATACACAGACCGGAACAAAAAAGCCAACAGGAAAGAGAGTACTAACAAGGTTACGTAGTCAAGGGCGTAGGACAACCTATATCTATTTACTGCCGTAAGGACGCCAGAAATCAGGAAAGTAAATACTGCGCCCACCCAAAGCATGCGCGGTGTAAAGAGGGCAGAGAGGCTATGTGTGTCTTTGTCCACATAGCAAAGCAAAAGCGAAACCACCCAGCTCAGTAGCAGGGTAGCAGCAAACGACTTAACCGAACGTGCCAGTAACATTGCTGCTGCAAATGCCAGCAGCGCTATCGGGATCATGAATGCGTGCATAGCAAGAGAAGGGTACTATTTTACGACGCTGGGCCTACATCTGTATTGACAGCAGGCGTCTGGGCATCCCCACTCGCCTTTTTTATACCCTGTTTTTCAGCACCCGTTATGGGTAACGGCACGATACGCCCATAAACAGCCAGCCAGGGGTAGTCATCGTCAATTGCAGCCTCGCGGTGTTGCCATCCGGTTTGGTACAGATACATAAAATGTACGCCTTCTTTGGCTTTGGCTATTTCCCATTCCCCCCAGTGCTCGTGCACGGCGGCGGTGGCAGCAGGTGCGCGTACCACTTTCTTATTGCCCCCGATGGACTCGAACATGAGCGCGATGGCATAGGTGCGTTTGCTGTAGTGTCGGCGCTCGGCTTTGTAATATGTATTGGCCTGGTGCAGCACGCGGTGCAGGTATTCATGCAGGGGCTGGCCCGCACGCTTCCGCCCTTCAGCGGGCGTCACCGTTTCATACTTGCTCTCGAAGAGGTAGTCAGTTTTTTTCTTGCGGTCCGCCACCCATAGGTCAGCCCGGCCTACTTTGCTGTCTGGGCTGCTGCTAAACTGCTGCAGTGAGATAATGTTCCCTTTTTTGTCTTTACGCACCACGGCGTTGTTAAACAGGCCCAGCAGGCTGCGCTCACGGTGCCACCAGGGCAGGTCTTGCACCCGCTTGATGTATAGGCCTAGTTCGGCAGGGAAGTGCTTCTCGAACAGGGGCACAAGGAAGTCTGCTACTGGAGAGAGTTTCTTATCGCCAGCCCACTGCTTGCGGAGCACCTTTATTCCATCTGTCGGGGCCTTTGCTACCGCGGGTGAGGAGTGCACCTGGCGAACTACTTTTTTGGGTGCCACTTTTTTGACAGCAGCTTTTGCTTTGGCATTCGCCTTGGTCTTGCCTTTCAGTGGTGTGGCAGGCTTTATGGGGGCCTTTTTAGAGCTGGGTTTTTTAGCTGTTGATTTGGCGGCAGCGGCTTTCTTGGCCATAGGAATGCTAGGGTAGATTAGTTCGGGCAAGCCAAGTTAAGAAAGAACCTGGTCGGTACGCAAGCCTTACTTTGGCAGTGGCAGCGCATAGCTACCCTGCGAAGCCCCGCCCGCAGCCAGTGGCACGGAAAGCTGTACCTGCTTAATCAAGCAGCGGGCATTGCGGCCTTCCTCGCAGTAGTATATGCCTACTTCTAGTGTGGCCTTGTCGCTCGCTACTTTGGGCAATATGACTACCAGACGGTCTTTTTCTTTGCGCAGCGTTACTGAGGTGCCATCTGCTAGTGTGGCATAATTTGGGGCTTCGTCGTTCAGTTTATAGCCCTTCGGCACCACGATACTTACTTCTGCACCTTGCACTAAGGTTGGCAGTGTGGCCACATCACCAAAAAAGGGCACATTTTCTTTATTTGTGCTTTTCTGCTTTACAGCCAGCAAGCTCAGCCGGTTCATGCCTGCACCGTCTTTCAATTCTAACGTGCTTACAGCACTGTTCTTTTCATCTACTACGCGTATCAGCCCATTGTTGGTGTCGGTGATGTAAAATTTGCCATTGAGGTGTACGATGCCGTTGGGTTCGTTCAGGCTGGCGGTGGCAGCCGTGCCGTCTGCATTGCCACGTTTGCCCGTACCCAGCCAGCTCGTAAGCGTGCGGGTGTTGATGTCCAGCTTCTTGATTTTGTGGTTGTACGTATCTGCCACAAGTAGGGTGGGTCTGCCGTTCTCCTCGTAATACTGCACGCCTATACAGTGCTGTAAGCGTGCTGCCGGATAGGCGCCGTCCACATCGCCAAACGCAAACAGGCCTTCGCCTATCAGCGTTCTCACCTGTCCATCTTCGGTATAGCGAATGCTGCTCGTTTCGCTATCGGCAAAAAAGATGCGTTTGCCATCAGTAGCCAGGCCGCTGGTCTGTGCCAACGCAGCCTGTAGCAGCGGGCCGTCGGTTAGGTTCTCATGGCCCGAGCCGGCATACACGGTAGCCTCATGTGTAGTTAGGTTCATCGTCCAGATTTGGTGAGGCCCTGCCATGGCGATGTAGAGCTGGCCATTCAGCAACAATACATCCCAGGGCGAGTTCAGTGCGAGGGTGCTGCCCTGCCCGCCCTTTAAGTAGGTCGTGGCCTGCTGGCCCGTGCCCAGCACTGTGGTTACGGTTCGTGTGCGCAGGTTGGCTTCGCGTAGTAAATGATTGTCAGTATCTGCGATGTAGAGTATGCCGCGTGCAGCATCCAGCGCAAGCCCTTGTGGCCTATAGAACTGTGCCGCATCAAAGCTGCCATCGGCCTGCCCGCTTACTCCACTACCGATAATCTCCTGCACATTGCCGTTCTCATCAGTGATGATGATGCGGTTGTGGTTGCTGTCAGTAAACAGCAGCCGACCCGTGGCTTTGTCAGCGATTATTTTACCGGGGTAGCTGAGTATGCCACCTGCCGCCTGCGCCCGCTCTACAGCAAAGGTGCGTGGGGTTTTATCCAGCAGGCCGGCTTCAGCAAATTCGGCGCTCAGCGCTTTGATGAGGGGCTGGAGCTGTGCATACACGCCTTCACCACTGATGCTGCCTACCACTTTCCCTGCAGGGTCTATCAGCGCAAAACTGGGCCAGGCTTTTATGGCATACTGCTGCCAGAGGTAAAAGGCATTGTCTACTGCTACAGGGTGTTCAATGTCATAGCGGAGGATAGCCTGGCGGATGTTGTCAGCATCCTGCTCGTTTTGAAATTTGGCGGAGTGCACACCGATGACTACAAGCTCAGGGAATTCTTTTTCCAGCCGCTTGAGGTCGGGCAGCACGTGCATACAGTTGATGCAGCAGTAGGTCCAGAAATCGAGTAGCACAATTTTGCCGCGCAGCTCGCGCAGGGTGAGCGGCGCAGGCGTATTGAGCCAGGGTATATCGGCAGGGAATTCGGGGGCGGTGATGATGCCGCCCAGTTTGGGTTTTGTTTTCACGGTATCGGTTGCTCTTTTTGTATCGGGAACGCGGTTTTGGCAGGCGCTGCTAAGGGCTGTGCTCATCAAGGTGCACAGCAGAAGGGTACATCGAAATATAGAATTCATGAACAATGGATTGCGCAGGTATTTGCACTGTTAACGCAAGTGCACAAAGGTGCAGTATAGCCTTTGGTTTTACTGTCTCTGTTGAGACAGTTACCCCAGTATGGCGGCTATCTGCTGCTGCACATGTTCATCAGCGCCCAGTTCCAGCTCGCCTACCACGTTCAGTATCGCTTCCTTCTCGTCTTCACTGATGAAGGCGGTGGGGTTGTCAGTGCCCGCGGCCATGCCGTGCTGCAACTTGATTTGAATATTCTGGCGCATATTGCCGGTGCTGCTGCTGGCGGCGGCTATCATCATCTGCACCACCTCGCCACCCACTTTGTGTTCGGTAATGAACAACCGTAGCACCTCTAGGAAGGGTGCACGCCAGTAGTGCGCCCGCTGTGCCAGATGTCGTATCTCCTGCCGGATGTCGGCATCCGATATGTTCAGCCCCTGGTCGCTCATGTACCGGGCCAGTTGGCTTAGGTACATCATCTCGGTGGTGTCCACCTGGCCGTCGCTCTTGAGCACCAGTACTGCGGGGAACATGAGCAGGATGCGCTCAAACTCTTTCTCAGAAATCTGGTCGGTGTGCCGCTCTATGATGTAGCGGTTGTAAAGTGCCTTAAATTTTTCTGCCAGCATGGGCGTGTATAAGAATGATACAAATTACGTAAAAGGGCATCGGCAGGTTTTAGGGTTGCTGGTCCAGCCGCAGCGGAGGGTCATTTTTTGTCAGCTCGGCTTCGGCTTTTAGGCGTGCTTTTTCTACGCGTGCTGAAATAAGAATACTCACTTCATACAGCATAAACATGGGCACGGCCAGCAGCACCTGGCTCAGCACATCGGGCGAGGGGGTAAGTATGCCTGCCACAATGAGCACCACCACCACCGCGTGTTTGCGGTAGTTGCGCATCACGCCCGGTTTCAGGATGCCGAGCTTGCTCAATACAAACGCGGCCACGGGCATCTCAAACAGTATGCCCCCAGCCAGGCTGATCTGCACGATGAGGCCTATCACCTCACCTATGCGCCAGATGTTTTGCACCTGTGGCGCAAGCTGAAACGTGGCGAAAAAATTCAGCGTAAAGGGGCAGATTACATAATAGCCAAACAGCACGCCTAGCAGAAACAGCGCACTTACTATGGCCACCACGCCACGCGTTTTTTTCAGCTCCTGCTGGTGCAGGCCGGGCTTCACAAAGCGCCACAACTCCCAGACTACATACGGGAAGGCTACGATAAAACCCGCCACTACTGCAATGAGGATGGCGCGGGTGAACTGCTCGGCGGGGTCTGTGGCCTGTAAAGTTACCTGGATGCCCTTTTCGGGGCAGAGGCCTGGGCTGATGCGGCACAGGAGCTGGTTGGTAGGGAAGTTTTTGCTGAGCGGGCCCAGGACTACTTCCTGCACCAGCCAGTGTAGGTTAGCGAACATGACCCCCATGGCCACAGTGAGCACCACCACCATGCGCACCACATGCCAGCGCAGCTCTTCCAGATGGTCTAGGAACGACATGCTTTTTTCGTCCCGCGGGGGCGTGGGGGTAGCAGCGGTGCTGGTACCGTTCGTGCCAGGGGCGTGGCCGTTGGTGTCTGCAGGTTTACGTTTGGTGAAGCGGGCCAGCACTGAGAAATGAAGGGTCGGATGCGGGTGCAAAGGTAGTGAGAGAATGCGGAAGGGGTAAATGGCGCTGCAGAACATAAAAAAGCTTAACGACCGGAACCAAACTGACTATCGCTGAATTAGGTAGGTTTGTCATTAAATTCCATTTCAATAACTTTCATCTCGACATAAACCGCTGTGCAAAAAAGTGTATTGGTAATAGGCGCAGGGCTTGGTGGATTAGCCACGGCACTACGCCTCAGTGCAAAAGGCTACCAGGTTACCATCGTAGAGAAGCATAGCTCACCGGGCGGAAGGCTGAACCAGATTAAGGACAACGGCTTTACTTACGACCAGGGGCCGTCATTCTTCAGCATGAGTTATGAGTTCAAAGAACTCTTTGACAGTGTAGGCATACCCAACCCGCTGAAGCTTGTTCCGCTGGATCCGCTCTATAGCGTGAACTTTGCGCACCACAAAAAGCCCTATTTGATTTACAAGAATCTGGACAAATTGGCGGCTGAGTTTGGCGCGCTGGAGCCGGACTTTGCCACGAAAGCCCGCCGCTACCTGAAGCAGGCCAAAGAGATTTTCCACGATACCGAGTACCGTATCGTAAAGCGAAACTATACCAGCGCGTTAGACTATGCCGCAGCTCTGGCTACTGTTCCACTGAAGCATGCGCCGCTTTTGTTGCGTAGTATGTGGAACGAGCTCGGTCGTCACTTTACCAGTGAAGAAGTAAAAGTAGTATTCAGCCTGGTGGCGTTTTTCCTTGGGGCCACGCCCTTTGATACACCCAGTGTGTACAGCCTGCTGAACTATACCGAACTGGAGCATGATGGCTACTGGATCGTGCAGGGTGGCATGTACAAAATTACGGAGTCCCTCGTGGTCGAATTGAAAAAACGCGGTGTGCAGATTCACCTGAATACAGAAATCGTTGGCATCGCGCAGCAGGGTAAAAAAGTGGAGGCATTTATAGACAAACAGGGGAAACGCTGGCTGTCCGATGTGTATGTGTGCAACAGCGATGCCGCCGGATTCCGGGGGCAGGTACTGCAGCGCAAGAAATTCACCGCCGAAAAGCTGGACAAGCTGGACTGGACACTGGCCCCTTTCACCATTTACCTAGGGGTTAAGGGCCGGATACCTGGTGTGTACCACCACAACTACTTTCTAGGAAATAACTTTACTGAATATGCCAGCAAGATATTCAAGACATCCGTTTCCCCAGATAAGCCCTACTACTACGTAAACATACCCAGCGTGCTGGATGCTGATTGTGCCCCCGACAATTGTGAGAATTTATTCATACTCTGCCCCGTACCCGACCTGCGTTACAAAGCAGACTGGGCTGACACCGAGCAACTGGCAGATACCATCATCGCTGACCTGGGCCAACGCATAGGTTACGACCTGAAAGGCAACACGATTAGCCGTATCATCATGAATCCCATTGCGTGGCAAGACCAGCTGAACCTCTACCGTGGCAGCGGCCTGGGCCTGGCCCACGGGCTGAACCAGGTGGGCGGCCTACGCCCACGCAACAAAGACGAGCAGCTAGGGAACCTGTACTATGTAGGGGCCAGCACCGTGCCGGGCACGGGCCTGCCGATCGTAGTGGTGAGCAGCAAGCTGGTAACAGATCGTATAGTTGCTGATTTTAGCAACTTGGCTACCTAACCCCTGAAAAGCTAGAAAACAGCCGCCTCGATAAGAATAACTATCTTAGCACATAACACTTGGGTATGTATCAACGGATGAATGCACGGAAAGCCACTACTGCCTACCACGAGGAACTGTATGACAGTACTGCGCTGGCGTGCAGTAAGCTGATTACAAGGGCCTACAGCACCTCATTTAGCATGGGCATACACATGCTGCACCGCCGCTACCACAGCGCCATCTATGCTATATATGGGTTTGTGCGCTATGCAGATGAAATCGTTGACACATTTCATACACACAACAAAACAGAGTTGCTGGCTGAGTTCAAAGCAGAAACACACCAGGCCATTGCACGGCGTATCAGCCTGAACCCCGTGCTGCACGCCTTTCAGCTTGTGGTGAACCAGTATCACATCGAGCGTGAATTGATCGATGCGTTTCTGCTTAGCATGGAGATGGATCTGGGGCTTAAGGCGTGCGACAAAGAAACCTACTCCACCTACATTTACGGCAGCGCAGAGGTGGTGGGCCTCATGTGCCTGCGCGTGTTTACACAAGGCGATGCTGCGGAATATGCGCGGCTAAAACCCGCCGCACGTAGCTTAGGCGCTGCGTTTCAAAAGGTAAATTTTCTGCGTGATATGAAGAGCGATTATCACGACCGTGGCCGTGTGTACTTCCCAGGGGTGGATTTTGGCCACTTTGACGAAAGCGCCAAAGCAGCGATAGAGGCCGACATTGCCAAAGACTTTGATGCTGCTTACGCAGGCATCTTGCAGCTGCCCACAGGCGCACGCCTGGGCGTGCTTACAGCCTACATGTATTACCGAAAGCTGTTTAACAAAATACGGCGGCTGCCGCCCAGCCGGGTGCAGGAAGCGCGCGTACGTGTACCCAATGGGCAGAAACTGGCGCTGCTGGCAGGCACCTACTTCAGGCATAAGTTCACGGTGCGTTAAAGTGCTGTTACCTCATGACAGACCACCTGCTGCGCTACGCCTACCTCCACCTGGATCTCTTCACGCTGCTGGGGCCGCTGGCACTTTCTTTTGACCGCAAGGTGGCCTTTTACAAAAGCTGGCGGCACCTGGCATTGCCCATGCTGCTCGCGGGAAGTTTTTACATTGTATGGGATGCTGTTTTTACGCAGCTGGGTGTGTGGCATTTTAACTACGCCCACCTGCTGGGCCCCAGCCTGCTGGGCCTGCCGCTGGAGGAGTGGCTCTTCTTCATTGTGGTGCCCTATGCCTGTGTATTTGTGTATGAGTGCTACCGGTGCTACACGCGGCCCCGCCTAGCTGCCCCTGCGCTTCGTATTGTCACGCTGGTGCTGATTGTCCTGCTGCTGGGGGTGGGGCTGCTCAATCTGTCCAGGTGGTACACCAGTGTTACGTTTTTACTTACTGCTACGGCGCTGGGGGTGCACTATGCTATTTTCAAAACGCGCTACCTGGAGAACATTTACATCGGCTGGCTCATCTGCCTGCTGCCCTTTTTTCTGGTAAACGGGGTACTAACTGCACTGCCTGTGGTGCTGTACAATGACATCTATAACCTGGGCATACGCCTTTACACCATACCGATAGAAGACACGGCCTATGGTTTTCTGCTTTATCTGCTCATTGTGAGCGGGATGGAGTGGAACCGCAGGCGCAGCCACAGTCATACCTGAGCACGTTAGCTGGGGCTTGGGCCAGCGTGTAAAAATCAGATGTTTTTTGGGGTATGTACATGCTACCGCAACCCGACTGTTTTTCGTAGGTTTGCCCAAACCCTACACCCTATGTCAGCCGTGCCGGAAAAATTCCCTACGATTCAAAGCCGCGTTATCAACTGGTTCGAGATTCCCGTTGCCGCCTTTGACCGGGCGCGCAGGTTTTACGAAGCGATACTGGACATAGAGATGCCTACGGATGAAATGCACGGGCTGAACATGGCTTACTTCCCTACGCCAGACACATATGGCTTTACGAGTGGCGCGCTGGTGCAGGGCAGCGGCTACCATCCCAGCGGCCACGGTGCACTAGTGTACATCAATGCAGGTAACAAGCTGGCCAAGATACTGGCACGTGTAGTGCCCGCAGGCGGCGAGATCGCCACCCAGCCTTTTGAAATCGGCAAGGGTATCGGGCAGATGGCCGTGATACGCGACACCGAAGGCAACCGCGTAGCGCTGCACAGCCAGGGGTAAGAAGCTGGCATTGCGCTGATACTGCAGATTCCCAAAACGTTCGATGTTGTTTAGGTGACACTTGGGCTTCAGTCCATTTGTGTAGCTTGTATTGCCATGCAGTCCATCGCCCGCTTCTTTGTCAGCATCTATTACAGCCTGCCCGTGCAGATGCTGGTGACCCAGGTGATGCACCACCGCAGCATCCTGCTGTTTTGGGGCTTTCTGTTTCTGCTGGTCACACAGAGCATCATGAGCGGTTTTGGGGTGCCGCACCTTTTTCTGGAGCCTGAGTACCACGGACAGGTATCGGGCTTAAGCCTTTACATCATCGGGGTGAGCCTGGGCCTCTTTACCATGGCGTATGAAATCACCTGTTACATCCTGGATGGCTACCGCTTCTTTTTTATCACGATGCTGCGGCGGCCCTTCCGCATGTTTGTGCTGAACAATATCTGGCTGCCGCTGCTGTTCTGGGTGGTGTACAGCATTCTATTCCTCCGCTTCCAGCAAGACGGGCACCGCTTTAGTGTCGGGGAGATGGCTTTCATGCTGCTGTGCCTCTGGCTGGGTGGCTTCAGTGTGATTGGCTTTGGGTTTGCCTACTTTACTTTTACTGATAGAAGCGTTTTGGCTGAAGTGGGCGAGCGGCTGAACATGGCCGTTGGCGGCCTGAAACGCATCACCATTTTGCGCCGCGAGCGGCAGCAGATAGAGCAAACCACACGCGTGGACAGCTTTCTCATCTGGCCGTGGGAGAGCAGACGTGTGCCCTTCTTAGGGCAGCGCATTAGCACCCGCAGCGTGCAGAAAGTGCTGAGCCGCAACCACACCAATGCCTTTTTCATGATTGTTTTTTTTCTGCTGCTGCTGGTACTGCTGGGTGTGTTTCAAGACCAGCCTGCGTTTCAGCTGCCTGCAGGGGCTACGGTGCTGCTGTTGTGTTCCGTATTCATTATGCTCATAGGAGCAGTTACATTTTGGTTTCGCCGCATCGGTGCTTTCATCTTGATAGGACTTGCGGTGGTGCTGATTTGGTTTAACCGAGAGGGTGCCGGTGCAGGGCGGAACCTGGTGTTCGGCATGAACTACACCGTGCCACCCGCCAGCTATGACATCCGCACAATAGAAGCGCTGGCCTCAGACAGCGTGGTGCAGCCCGATGTAGAACATGGCACCCGCCTGCTGAACAACTGGCTGGCGCGGTACCGCGCCCTGCATGGGCCCACCGCCAAGCCGCGCATGCTCATCATCACGACTACCGGCGGTGGCTTACGCAGTGCTACCTGGGCCGTGAACTGCCTGCAGAAAATAGACAGCACCCTGGCTGGCCGGCTGCATGAAACCTGGCGTTTTACCAGCGGGGCCAGCGGCGGTATGATGGGTGCTTCATACTACCGCGAGCTAATGCTGACCGACAAAGCCCTGCTTCAGCAGCGACGCAATGACCCGGACAATATAGCAGCCATTGGGCGTGACCTGCTGAACCGCGTGAGCTTTAGTTTAATTGCGAACCTCTTTGTGCCGCACACTACCTACCTGCGGCTGGACGATGCCGAAGCGCGCGACCGCGGCTGGGGTTTTGAGGCACAACTGATGGAGAACACGCAGGCCTTTGCAGGCCGCCGCCTGCGCGACTATGCCCAGCCGGAGCTGCAAGGCCACATCCCCATGTTTGTTTATAGTCCCACAATAATCAACGATGGGCGGCAGCTCCTTATCTCGCCGCAGCCCATCAGCTACCTGGCGCAACCCGCACGCTTCAACAGTGTGTATGCGAACGAAGTACCCGCTGTAGAGTTTCGACGCATGTTTGCCAAACAGGGCGCTGACAACCTGCGCATCACCTCAGCAATACGCATGAGCGCTTCATTCCCGTACATCCTGCCCTTCCCTGAGCTGCCCAGCGACCCCATGATACAGGTGATGGATGCGGGGGTGTATGAAAATTTTGGCGTGTACCTGGCTATAAAGTACATCTACACCTTTCGTGACTGGATAGAAAAAAACACCCGCGGCGTGGTGCTGCTGCAGCTACGCGACAGCCCCCGCAGGCAGACAGACTTCAACCTGGGCGAGCAGACCTTCTTTGACCGGCTGGCTGGCGCGCTAGGCAGCACCTACCACAGCTTTGCTGAAAGCAAAGACTTTCAGAACGATGACGTAACCATGTATGCACGCCAGTGGCTGGGCGTAACGCTGCATGAGCTGGACCTGCAGTACATACCAGAACGGCCCGAGAAAGAAGCCAGCCTGAATTTCCATTTAACCATGCGTGAGAAGCGCGACATTGCGGAGAGCATCCGGCGACCTGAGAACCGCGCTACACTGCAATTGCTGAGTGAGCTGATGGCGCCGTAGGGGTGAATGCAACAAGAGGGTTGGTAAACACTTGTGCATCAAAATTTTTCAAATCTGACAAATCAAAGTCAAAAACTAAGGGTGAACCAACTTATCCGGGTCAGTACATCAAGGTAAGATATGTGTTATTGCTTATCGGCTCCAGAAGGGCAAGAAGAAACTTTTCCCTCCTTTATTCAACTACGCAGTAAACTGAGATATCGTTTTTATCTAGCCCGCTATCAAAGTGAATTTCGGGATTACTATTGCCAAGAGAGTGTATTGAAGTGCAAATGGAATTGTACTGGTATTCTCCCATTTCCCAAACAAATGATAATTTATTTTCATCTTTTTTAACTGGCATATCTCTAATTGATTCTCCTAAATAAAAGTCCCACGGACTAAATGAATCCTTAATAATCAACTTGCAATCTGAATGAATAAAGTAGAATTGGCTTATGTCAATGTCGTCCTCTAATTCAGCACCGAGGTAGAGTAGAGAGTTTGCTAAAGATAGAAAGCCGTTTCGCGTTCCAACAATAACGATTGCTGAATAGGTTTGGTTAACTTGAATCTTGGTTTCGTAGTATATCTTCAACCTAGAATCCGGGAAAATTAGGATGGGGGGGATGTTGTACTTCATGCGTCAAGTTGAATAATGGAGCAGTTTGTAAATGCAGCTGTTATCTTTACGCGTTTGTAAAATCAGCTAAAAGCAAACACCATATTCAGCACAGCAAAGAAAACAACCTGCGCACCATATACGATGGGCCCCAGCGGATTGCGCGAAGCATGAGGCCAGCGATGGTTTAACAACGCAATGAATGCAGCGGCACAGACGTACCATGCAATGTAATTCTGCAGGGGTACGGGCTGGCCGTACCAGTGCCAGAAGCCCAGAGCGATGGCAACAGGTTCGATGAGCACGTCAAGCCCTGTCATCAGGGCGGCACCGAGCAGGGCTTGTATTCCTATGTTGGATGTGAAGCGTGCGGCTACGTCGCGTGTACAGAGCACCAGTAGCAGCCAGTTTACCCCAATGATGAGGGGTGTATGGAAAAGTTTAGGGCCCAGCACAGTGCCATAGGTATAGTGGCCGAAAGGGAAGCCCGACTGTACCCCGAGGACTTCAATGCCGAAACCTGCCAAATAGACGATAAGGCAAATGAGCAGCGCAGCACGCGGCAGGGGATGGTGCGCACTAAGCAGCAGGCCCAGCGTGAGCAGCAGATGCACGGGCGTGAGCAGTGCAAACCAGGGCCGTGTGAGCGGGAGCACGATGCCTACAATGCCCACGACATACGTGATGACAACGATGCGTAGGGGCCAGCTGAAAAGGGTAGAATGTGACACGATATTGAGCTGCTGCAAATAACAGAAAGCGCAAACGCAGTGCGAAATTTTTTCTAGCTTGATGCGCTATGCAGCCCCCCCCAGTAACACCCGTTTCTTCGGCCAGCGGGGCAATGCCTGTGAAGCGCTGCCAAAACTGCAACCTGGAGCTACGCGGCCCTTACTGCCACCGCTGCGGCCAGCAAGACGGCGTGCGGCTGAAGTCTATTGGCACGTTTCTGCATGATGTGGTCTCGGATGTATTCAATTTTGACGGGAAACTCTTTAAAACTGCAATACCGCTTTTCTTCAAACCCGGAGCGCTCACGAGGCTGCACTTTGAGGGCAAACGTGCCCCCTATGTGCCGCCGCTCAGGCTGTACCTGATAAGTTCCGTACTGTTTTTCCTGGCTTTTTCGGGTGCCATAGACAGCATTCTGAATGAGGTGCCGCGCAAGACATTTAAGCAAATATCGGAAGAGGGCATAGCCAAGGCCAAAACGATGCGTAGTGAAAAGGAAAAGCGACGCAACAAGAATAAGCCCACTGTGAATGACGCTGTGCAGCAGGCAACACCAAAGAAGTTGAATGGGGAGCAGTTCAATACCAACATAGACTCAGCGCTGGCGGCAGTAGATACGGAGCAGGTAGCACGCGGCCCCCGTGTGAATATCGGCTTTAAGGAAGGCGACGAGTACCTGGAGCGTAAACTGAAGGACATGAACGTGTATGACCTGATACGCAATTTTTTTAACCGGCTGCCCACTACACTAGTTTTGCTTATGCCGATATGGGCATTGGTGATGCTTATGTTTTATCCGTTTAGTAAGCGATACTACATGGAGCACCTGGTTTTTAACCACCACCTGCACGCATTTGTTTTTCTATATTACAGTTTGCTACTGGTTTTATACCGGCTAGTGGTGTGGGCTACCGGCAGCCCGCCTCATCCTGCAATAGTTTCTTCAGCGCTGTCGCTTATTCCTATCGTGTACATCATGCTGGCCTACCGCAACTACTACCGTCAGAGCTGGGGGCTTACACTACTAAAGCAGGTGTTTATACTTCCTGTCTATGTTATTGTTGTGAGCTTGGTGGCCACAGCGGCGATCGTGTTTGAAATCTGGCGGGGTTAAGACCTGGTAACGAAAAATATGTACGAACCCTTTCTATACTGCCCACGTTGTGCTACGCCATTGGAGCCCAAAGTGGTGAGCGGGCGCGACCGTGCCACCTGCCCTGCATGCACCTTCATTTTCTGGAACAACCCTCTACCCGTCGTGGCGGGAATTGTGGAACATGAGGGCCACATCATCCTAGCACGGAACATCGGCTGGCCAGATACCTGGTACGGGCTAGTGACAGGCTTCCTGGAAGCGGGCGAAACACCAGAACAGGGCCTGCGCCGCGAAGTGAAAGAGGAGATTAATCTAGATGTGACGACCCTTACGTTTGTGGGCGTGTACGACTTTCAGCAGCGCAACCAGGTAATCATAGCCTACCATGCACTGGCTGTAGGTGAAGTAAAAATAGATGAAACCGAACTGGCGGGCATCAAACGTGTGCGCCCAGAAAAGCTGCGCCCCTGGCCCATGGGTACAGGCCAAGCCGTGGCAGACTGGCTGAAGGCGCGTGGGCTATGAGTAATCACCTGCAACAATATCTACTTCCAATCATTTAATATTATGTCAATCAAGCCGAAGAAACCGGCACCTGCAATCAATAACCAGGAAATAAAACCTTTAAATTCGTTTTTCTTGTGCATCAAAAACAGCAGGTGAAGTAGGACGTGTATAATGCAAAACACATCAAGCCAATAGATGATGTTGCGCGCTGAAGGGCTAGGTAACTGTACGATGGCAAAGAACAACCCTACATAGAGCGGGATGTGCAGCAGCGTAAATACACGATACCCCCACGCTTCTGGTAGCCAGTACGTAAGTGGAAACATACGCCATTCATGTTTATGAATGGCATCCATTTCGTGCACAAGCAAGAATGCTATAGCCAGGAAAAAATACGTGTAATTCATCAATACGCCCTGCTGAACAACACCCTGCGCTTACTGGGTTTACCTGTAAGCATGCATGTGCCTGCCTCCTCTGGGGTACCCAGCGGGATGCAGCGGATGGTAGCCTTGGTTTCGTTTTTGATGCGCTCTTCGGTTTCAGCGGTGCCGTCCCAGTGGCAGTAGAGGAAGCCTCCGGTATCGTCCAGTATGCGCTGAAACTCTGCGTAGTCGTCCACTTTGCGGCTACTGGCAGCTAGGCGTGCTGTGGCTTTATCGTAGAGGCTCTGCTGAATGGTCTCCAGCAAGTCGGCTACTTCATCTACTGCTGTAGCGAGCAGACCCTGGCTTTTGGTTTGGGTGTCGCGGCGGTGTATCTCAATCTGGCCAGATGCCAAATCTTTGGGGCCCAGCGCCAAGCGAACCGGTACGCCCTTCATTTCCCACTCGGCAAACTTCCAACCCGGACGTTTGGTGTCGTCATTGTCCAGTTTAGTACGTATGCCCAGCGCTTTGAAGGAATCGTTAATAGCTGCAAAAGCTGCCAGCACCTGTGTGCGCTCCTCTTCGTTTTTGTAGATGGGCACCATCACTACCTGCACAGGAGCCAGGCGGGGGGGTAGCACCAGGCCGGCATCGTCGCTATGGGTCATCACCAGTGCACCCATGAGGCGGGTACTCACGCCCCAGCTCGTGGCATACACGTACTCTTGTTTGTTCTCCTTGTTTAAGAACTGCACTTCAAAAGCTTTCGCAAAATTCTGGCCCAAGTAGTGGCTGGTGCCTGCCTGCAGGGCTTTTCCGTCTTGCATCAGTGCCTCTATGCAGTAGGTTTCCAGTGCACCCGCAAAGCGTTCGCTGGGGGTTTTCACACCACGCACCACGGGCATGGCCAGCACCTGTTCAGCAAACTGGGCATACACTTCCAGCATGCGCTCAGCTTCTTCTATGGCTTCGGCTTCGCTTGCATGTGCCGTGTGCCCTTCCTGCCACAGGAATTCCGTCGTGCGTAAGAATAGGCGCGTGCGCATTTCCCAGCGCACCACGTTTGCCCACTGGTTAATGAGCAGGGGCAGGTCTCGGTAGCTCTGTATCCAGTCTTTATAGGTGCGCCAGATGATCGTTTCGCTGGTTGGCCGCACCACCAGCTCTTCATCTAGTTTGGCGTCGGGGTCCACCACCAGGCCCTTGCCATCGGGGCTGGCCATGAGGCGGTGGTGTGTTACTACGGCGCATTCTTTAGCAAAGCCTGCCACGTGCTCGGCCTCTTTACTCAGGTAGCTTTTAGGGATGAAGAGTGGGAAGTAGGCATTGACGTGACCCGTTTCTTTGAAACGGTCATCGAGGTAGCGCTGCATTTTTTCCCAGATGGCGAAACCATAGGGTTTGATTACCATGCAGCCGCGCACGTCACTATTGTCGGCCAGGTCGGCACGTTTCACCAGCTCATTGTACCACTCAGGATAGTTTTCGGATCGGGTAGGCAGCTTTTGAGACATGACGTAAGTAAAGCAGGCATAAGCCGCTTGTGAGCAAATGTTAAAAACTAGGTATTAAGTCACCCATTTTGTCGCTTCAGGGCTTCAAAATGGCAGATTGGGCACGCAAAGGTCGTTAAAATTGTAGTAGTGAAAAGAGACACAACAATTGGCATTGCTCTTGTGCAGTTTTACGCTACAGTGTTCCTGCCTCAAACGCCTAACTTGCAGCTTTGAGGGGTTTCGTTTTGAGGTCGATTATTAAAGCCCTATTTTCAATCTTTAAGCATCTGCGCTATGAAAACGCCCCATAAGTTTATCCTGACTGCATTTATAGCAATAGGCACACTCTGTGCCTACAACTTGCAAGCGCAAAGGTCGGATGATGTTGATGATTCCTACGACACCCCCAGCCAGCGTAAGCAGCGCACCCAAGAGGAGAACCGGCTGGCACAGCGGCAACTGGACAGCTACGGCCTGCGTGCAGGAAACGACGGGCGTGTATATAGTTCCAGCCGTGTGCAGGGCACCAATCCTTCACAGGGCGTGTACGGCGTGGGTGCGCCGGGTGCTTATAGCGACCTGGACTATGAGCAGCGGGCGGAATTGAAAAGTGCTTACGCGGAAAGAGGCCCCCTACCTGGCAGCAACGATGACTTTTATTACAGCAACCGCATCCGGCGGTTCAACAATAGCTGGGCCTACAATAGCTACTTTAACGATCCCTTTCTATACGGCCCCATGACAGGTTGGGGCAATCCCTACGGTGCCTGGATGAATCCCATGTTTAGCTATAGTCCATGGGCAGGCAGCGGCTGGGCTTCAAGGTGGAATATGGGCTTTGGCTATGGTTCGGGGTTTGGCGGCCAGTGGGGCGGGGGGTTTTATGACCCTTTTTGGGGGCCTAACTATGGCTTTGGGAACGGTTTTGGTGGGGGCTTTGGCGGCGGATTTGGGAATGGGTTTGGTTTTGGCTCGCCTTGGGGCTATAACCCCTGGGGGGGCTGGAACGGTTGGGGAGGCTGGAATGGGATACCTGTAGTAGTAACTTCAGGGGGCAACCCGTCTGATGAGTACCACAGGCCACAACCCTTAAGCCGTAGCAGCCAGCAACCCTACCAGCTGGGCCGCGCAAGTGTGGCACCTGGAAATGCAGTGATAGGCCGGAGCAATGATAACTACAGGCCACCAGTAGCTACCCCGCAAAATAACTTCCGTGATACCAACAACTCAAGGGGCGGCAGTTTTGACAATGGGGTAGGGCGGAATGAGAATTTAGGTGGGCGCGGGTTTAACAATGGCGGCGATGGCAATAACCCTGGAGGGAATGCCGGGGGCACTTATCAGGGCGGCAATAGCGGCGGGTACGGCGGCGGAGCTGGAACCCAGTCGGGTACGGGCGGCACACTTGTCCCACGTTAATAGGATATTGTTACTACCTCATTAATCAAACTTTCTTTAAGAAGCGAAGCTTTGTATTTTTTTGGATTCAGCCTAATGCATGCAAAGCAAATGGGGCGATGCCTGGCGAGTAGCCTTGTCATTTGGCTGGCCATAGCCATGAACCTTCAGGCCCAAGATGAAAGTGACCTTCTGCGGTTTACAGAGTGGGGCATACCCGGTACCGCACGCAGCCAGGGCATGGCAGGAGCGATGACTGCTTTTGGGGCGGACTTTTCATCTACGGCCATCAACCCGGCGGGGCTGGGTTTTTACAGGCGAGACGAACTGAGCATAACCCCCAGCCTACAAATGCCCACGAACCGTGCCGAGTACCTGGGACGGAGTAACAGCAGTACACGCACCAATTTCGGTTTTCAGAGCTTGGGCTTTGTGTTTTCATCCCCCATCTGGCGGAGCCGCGAAGCGGGCATCGCCCGCGACAAGGGGTTGAAGAGCTTCGCAATAGCTTTTGGGTTTAACCAAGTGGCAAACTTTCATCGTCAGATTGCGGCGCAAGGGTATAACCCACTTAATACCATTGGCGATTTTTTTGTGGGTATAACCAACGGGACACGTGTGCCTGCAACCCCCCAGGGCTCTATCTGGTTCAATAACCTATATAGCAATTTGGCCTGGCGCAGCTATGTGATAGATACCCTCGCAGATACCAATAATTTTTACAGGCCAATCGCTGCGGGTGCGAATGTGCAACAGGGGTACACCCTTACGGAGCAGGGCCGAACCAACCAGTGGAGTATAGCAGCTGGGTTTAATATATCAGACCGCGTGTATGTTGGGGTAGCGCTGAATGTAATGGATTACGTTTACAGGGCTAACCTTGCCTATACCGAAGAAGACATCCGTCTGCCCCGCGGGCCTGGCAATATAGTGCAGGGTTTTTATGAAGGCATTGCAAATGGAGCAGGCTTTCAGCGTATGAACTTTAACCAAGACTTTGGTTTCAGCGGTTTGGGCTTTAATGCACGTTTTGGTGTAATTGTGCAGCCCATTGATGAACTGCGGGTGGGCTTTTCGGTACAAACGCCATCTATCGCTTCGCTGCAAAATACCCTTTCGGCCAGCATGTACATGTACCAGTGGAATGGTGCGCAAAACCCGCCCAATCGGAATAGCCTGGGGCAGCTGGTTGCACCCAACGCCTATGAACTGGAACCACTCAATGTAACGATGAATACACCCTGGCGGCTGAATGCAGGGGTTGCTTATTTCCTGCCCAACAAACTGGGCGTTGTTACGGCTGACGTGGAGATGACGCAGCCCGCCAGTGGTAGGTTGCAGGCCAACGTCAGCGGCCGCAACATACTGGACTTTGCAAACCAGAATGCACAGCAACAGTTTCAAACTACCTATGGGCTGCGCCTGGGTACTGAGCTCAAGTATCAGAACCTCTATGGCAGGCTGGGCTTTGCTTATTGGACATCTGCACTTAAGAATGGCGCACAGGAGTATGGAGACATCGTGAGCTATAACCGCAATACGGGCACATATGACAATAGAAGCCAACAGCAAAACCGTACAGCCCTGACTACTGGCCTCGGCTTCCGTACGCGTAAATTCTACTTCGATGTAGCCTATGTGTTTATGCGCAGCTTTGATAGGATTACTGCCTACCCGGTGCCTGAAGAGATTGTGAGCAAAGACAGCATGACCAACCAATTCATCACAGTACCCTTTAGTGTGGGTACCGACCTTGGTGGGTTAGGGGCGGGTATAGCACCCGTGATTGTAAATGAGAAGAACTTACACAACGTGGCGCTGACATTGGGCTTCGTGCTAGGCAGCTAGCGAACGGAATGGCAACACAACTTTTTTTCATTTATAGCGTTTTACAAGCAACTTAAGATTTGTCATGCAGCCTGAAGTAGATGCCATTACCACTACAGATGGCGCTATCGTAAACCGCGTAGCGCAAAGCCCGCTTATCACGCTGAACCTGGAAGAACTGCGCGAACCCGGCGAGCGGGTGTTGCTGGACATTAAAGACCAGCTTTTTCAAGGCCTTATCCTGCGCGAGAAAGACTTCAGGCAGTTTGTAAAAGAGCACGACTGGGCACAGTATGCTGGCAAGCAGGTGGCAGTGACTTGTAGCGCGGATGCCATCATCCCCACGTGGGCCTATATGCTGCTGGGCACTGTGCTACAGCCCTATGCAAGTTATTTTGTTTTTGGCACGCTGGCCCAGCTGGAAGTGGCGCTCTACCGCCGCAAGCTAGAAGCCATGAACTGGGAAGCTTACCAAGGCGAGAAAGTAGTGCTAAAAGGCTGCGGCACCGTGCCGCCCGAAACCTATGTAGATGCCACCCGCCTGCTTACGCCCTATGTAGATAAGCTGATGTTTGGCGAGCCCTGCAGCACGGTACCCCTATACAAACGGGCCAAAGCTTAGCTATGCAAAGCATTCATAGCAAGGCGTTTACAATAAAGGGCTGTCTGGCTGTAGGTGCAACAATTGCCGTATTTTAGTGTCTAACTACACTGTGCCTAACCCGCACATTAACCCCTCAAACCAACCCTAACCCCGAACCATTATGGGTCTATTCAGTTTCATCAAGGGTCAGTTCATCGAAGTAATAGAATGGACGGACGACTCACGCGATACCGTGGTATGGAAATTCCCCGATGAAGACAAGGAAATCAAGATGGGTGCACAGCTTACCGTGCGCGAGAGCCAAGCCGCCATCTTTGTAAATGAAGGAAAGATAGCTGACGTATTCCCCGCTGGCCGCCATGAGCTAAGCACGCGCAACATGCCCCTGCTCACCACGCTGCGTAGCTGGAAAACGGGCTTCACCTCGCCCTTCAAAGTAGATATCTACTTTGTAAACATGCGTCAGATCAGCAACCTGAAGTGGGGCACGCCTCAACCTATAATGGTGAGCGACCCGGAATTTAGCCTGGTGCCGCTGCGCGCCTTTGGCTCGTTCAACTTTCGCGTGACGGATCCTAAGAGATTCTTTACAGAATTTGCAGGCACTGACAGCCATGTAACGACCGATGAAGTGATGGATCACTTCCGTGGCATGGTGGTAAACGGCTTTGGCAATGCGCTTAAAAAGAGCGGCCAGACCCTGCAGCAGATCAACATGAGCAGTGGCGACTTGGGTGGTGTACTGATGCCCCTTTTGCAGCCTGACTTTGCCGCGCTGGGCCTGGAGCTGCTCAAGTTTAACGTAGAAAACGTAAGTCTGCCTGAACACATTCAGGCGGAGCTTACTGAGCAGGATATGAGTGTGCGCAAGACCCGCCGTCAGGGTGCCGCACAGAATGAAGTGGACATGCAGCGCCTGATGCAGGAAAACATGATACAGCTACAGAAGCTAAAAGCCCAGGCCGAACTGAGCGGCAGTGTGGAAGACATGCAGAAGTTCATGCAGTTTCAGGCCAGCATCGGTATGGGCACACCCGGCAGCGGCAGCAATGCAGGCAGTGGTGCTATGACCGATATGATGCAGATGGCCATGGGCATGAACATGGCGCAGCAAGCGATGCAGGGTATGCAGCCCGGCGCAGCCAAACCTGCCGCAGGTCAGAGCAAAGAAGACATCATGAAAACGCTGAAGGAGCTGGGCGACCTGAAAACCGCTGGCATACTGACAGAGGCGGAGTTTGATGCCAAGAAGAAAGAGCTGCTGGCGAAACTGTAGTAAAAACTGAATTTTGAAAAAAGCTAACCCTGTTAAGGGTTAGCTTTTTTTTGTAACCCCAACCCCATAGCCTACTAATGAGCCAATGGAAATTGAAGGAATCCAAATACGAAATAAATTATCTCGAAACTTCGTATTAATGTCCCTTGGCAAATCAGATAATGTTTCTGTTAAAACTGCTATCAATATGCAGGCAAGCCCTCCCAGTACACCGCCTAAGAATGTTAGCCCTTTCTTTGAGCTATAGCCTAGCTTGGAACCCTGCCAATGAAGTATATACATTGCTACTGAAGGAAAGCCTACACTAAAAAGAGTTATCATGACATATCTAAGTAGATGATCCTGCAAACCCTCAGTATAGCCTTGGGGATGATGCCCTAAGGCGACAATAAAGAGAAAAGGTAGACATATAATGAACCAAGCTACCTGACTAGCTATAGTAGCTAAGATTAGAATAATCCAATCCCTACTGGAAATCTGCATAGATAAAAAGTAACAACAACTGATTATTGCCTTAACCCGTACTTCTCTACTTTGTTCTGTAGCTGCTGGGTGGGAAGATCCAGCTCGCCGGCAGTCTTTTCCAGGTTCCAATTGTTCTTGGCCAGTCGGCGGCGCAGAAATTCTTTTTCTACGTAATCCTTAATATCCTGCAGGTTGTCAAACCGGTCGTAGAGCGCATCGCTGCTGGCGGTTTGGGCGGTGGCCTTGCTGTCAGTTCCTGCGTTAGCAGCATACAGGCGTACATCGTCTGCCGTGATCTGCACATCGCTAAAGATGGCGAGCCGCTCTACCACGTTGCGCAGCTCGCGTATGTTGCCACGCCAGGGCTGCTTCTGCAATTCCTGCACGGCGCCGGGTGTAAATTGTTTGGGGCTGTAGCCGTATTCCTGGCACACTTCCGTAAGAAAGGCGGGGGCCAGCAGGGCGATGTCTTCCAGTCGGTCTTTCAGGGGGGGCACCTGAATGATGACCACGCTCAAGCGGTGGTACAAATCTTCACGGAAGTTGCCCCGTGCGATTTCATCCAATAGATTTTTATTGGTAGCAGCTACAATGCGTACATCTACCGATATCTCTTTGTCTCCGCCTACGCGGGTAATGCGGTTTTCTTGCAAGGCACGCAATACTTTGGCCTGGGCGCTTAGGCTCATGTCACCAATTTCGTCCAGGAACAACGTGCCACCATGTGCCAGCTCAAACTTGCCGATGCGCTGCTTTACTGCGCTGGTAAAAGCACCCTTTTCATGGCCGAAAAGCTCGCTTTCGATTAGTTCACTGGGTATAGCGGCGCAGTTCACTTCTACCAGTGCGGCACCTGCACGCTCACTTTGCTCATGTAACCAGCGTGCAACCAGTTCTTTACCCGTGCCATTGCTGCCCGTGATAAGCACGCGCGCGTCAGTAGCGGCTACACGGGTAATGGTATCTTTAATCTGGCGGATGGCAGCACTCTCGCCGATGATGTCACGCGTTTTGCTGACTTTCTTTTTCAGCACCCGGGTTTCGGTTACCAGCGTGCTTTTGTCCAGCGCATTGCGAATGGAAACCAGCAGGCGGTTCAGGTCTGGTGGCTTCTCAATGAAATCGAACGCGCCCTTCTTGGTGGCTTCCACGGCGGTGTTTATGTTGCCGTGGCCGGATATCATGATGAATTGTGTTTCGCTTTTTAGTGCGGTGGCTTTTTCCAGCAGTTCCATGCCGTCCAGCTTGGGCATCTTTACATCGCATAGCACCACGTCGTAGTCGTTTGCTTTTATTTTTTCCAGGCCCTCTTCACCGTCTTTGGCATCTTCCACTTCATACTTTTCAAACTCCAGGATGTCGCGCAGCGTATTGCGTATGCTGCGCTCATCATCAATGATTAAGATGCGGGCCATAGTGTCTTTGTAAAGTGCAGTATGAATCTACCAAAAAAATAAGGCCCGATGTTTCGGGCCTTTCGGGTAAGTGTTGCGGTTTACACCGTCATAATTTCTTTTTCCTTTTCATTCAGTTCTTTGTCCACCTGTAATGAGTAGGCATCGGTGTGCTTTTGTATCTCAGCTTCTGCGGCCTTGATGTCGTCTTCTGATGCGCCTTCTTTGGTCAGCTTTTTCACCAGTTCGTTATGGTCACGGCGAATGGCGCGTATGGCCACCTTGGCGGTTTCACCCATTTCGCGCGCTTGCTTTACCAGCTGCTTGCGGCGGTCTTCGGTAAGCACGGGCAGGTTGATGCGGATGAGCACGCCGTCATTCTGCGGGTTCAGGCCCAGGTTAGCTTCTTTGATGGCTTTCTCTATCGCGGGTATCATTCCCTTTTCGTAGGGCTGTATGGTAAGTGAACGTGCATCGAGCGCGCTCACATTGCCCACATGTGAAATGGGGGATGGCGTGCCGTAGTAATCTACCTTCACGCTTTCCAGCAGTGCGGGGCTGGCCTTGCCTGCGCGCACCTTAACCAGTTCGGTGCCCAGGTGTTCCAGGCTTTTTTGCATGGCGGCTTTGGCTTTGCCTACCAGTTCTTTTGCTTTTTCTGACATAGCCTACAAAACTAAAAAATAACGCTTTGCAACCAACGTGTTCTCTGAACGTCGAAGTTAACTTACCAAGGTGCCGATAGCTTCACCTTGCACAATACGCGTAAGGCTGCCCGGCTCGTTCATGTTGAATACGATGATGGGCAGGTGGTTTTCCTGGCATAGTGTAAATGCCGTCATGTCCATTACGTTCAGCCTATTCTTTAACACTTCTGCAAAGCTTACAGTGTCAAATTTCACGGCGTTTTTGTCTTTCTCAGGATCGGCATTATACACACCATCTACACGGGTAGCTTTGATTACCACATTGGCCTCTATCTCCAGCGCACGCAGGCTGGCAGCAGTATCTGTGGTAAAGTAGGGGTTTCCAGTGCCTGCGGCTAGTATTACTACGCGGCCCTTCTCCAGGTGGCGTATGGCGCGGCGGCGAATGTAGGTCTCGCATACTTTGGTTACCTCTACCGCACTCATCACGCGTGTCTGTATGCCAATGCCCTCCAGCGCGTCCTGTAGTGCCAGGCTGTTGATTACTGTGGCCAGCATCCCCATGTTATCGCCCTGGCTGCGGTCCATGCCCTGGCCCACCCCCTGTATACCCCGAAAGATGTTGCCCCCGCCAATCACTATTGCAATCTGGGCACCCTTTCTATGCACCTGGGCCACTTCATTGGCGTAGCGGTGTATGGTCTCTGGGTCTATACCATAGCGCTGCGTACCCATCAGGGCTTCGCCGCTGAGCTTCACAAGTATGCGTTTGTATTTCATTTTGATACAGGTAATGAAAGGGGTGTAGTGATAAAAAAAAGAGAGCCAATTGGCTCTCTTTCTCATCTGTTAATTGCTGTAACCCAAATGCATTCGCTTATAGGCCTTAATCTGAAGTTTAGGGTCGGCCTCTTTAAGGTATTGCGAGATGGTTTTGCTGGGGTCTTTTACAAACTCCTGGTTGAGTAGGGTGTTCTCTTTGTAAAACTTGTTCAGTTTGCCCACAGCAATTTTTTCCAGCATGTCTTCTTTCTTGCCTTCGGCACGTGCCTGCTCTTTGCCAATCTCAATTTCACGTTGAATTACGCTGGCATCCACTCCGTCTTTATCCAGTGCGATGGGGTTCATCGCAGCTACCTGCATGGCTACGTCGCGGCCTATGTGTTCAATGTTAGCAGTGCCGTTTACGCCTTCAAACGCAACAAGCACACCTACACGTGCGCCAGGGTGAATGTAGCTTACAATATGGCCCCCCTCAATCTTTTCATACTTGCTGATGCTGATTTTTTCACCAATGCGCGCCATGGCCTCTACCAGATGCTCTTCTATGGTTTTGCCATCCAGCATTTTCAGGGTAACGAGGTCGTTTAGGCTGGCTGGCAGGTGTGCTGCTGCTGCTGCTAGGAACTGCTCGCCCATTTTACTGAAGTCTTCATTGCGGGCCACAAAATCCGTTTCGCAATTTAGCTCTAGCATAATGGCCTTGTTGTGGCTGATTACCTGAGCAAAGATGGCCCCTTCTTTGGCTTCACGGTCTTTACGGCTCTCGCTCACCTTCTGCCCCTTTTTCCGCAGGTACTCCAATGCTTTTTGCATATCGCCCTCTGACTCGATAAGGGCCTTTTTACAATCCATCATGCCAGCACCCGTAAGCTGGCGCAGTTCGTTTACTTGTTGCGCAGTAATTGCCATATATCGTGTAATGTGTGTGGCCTACCCTCAGAATGCCTGAGAAAGGCCGCGCAAAATTAAGGCTTTCGCCCCGCAAATTCAAGCGTAGCTAGCCACTAATACCAGCTAATTACCGCCTTTGCAGTGAAACACTGCTAAGGCGGTACAAAACAGCAGAGCGAAACCAGGCTTATGGTTAGCGTACCAGGATGCCAGAGGCAACCAAATGCGCCACCAATTTATCCAGGCCATCTAGCAGTTGCTTTTTCTGCACGCCATTCATCTTGCTAAGGGCGGCTGCTACTGGCTTGGCATAATTTGAAATGCTCTTGATTGTGCTGGTGCCTTTCGCAGTTACTTCAAAGCGAATTGCACGGCCATCGGTAGGATCGCTCAGTTTTTTCAGAAACTTCTTACGCAATAGCACTTTTACAGCTTCGCGTACCGTATAAGCGGGTACCTGAAACTCTTCAGTGATGTAGTTAATGTTGGCCTGGTCAGGATTATTTGCCCCCATAAACAGGAGCACCTGTGCCTGAAAAGCATTCAGGTCTGCTGATTCTGCACGAGCTGATAGCAGCGAACGGAGGCCGTTGTTCGTTTTGGTTAACGCCTCGATGATGCCGCTGTCAATATCACGGGGTTTTGCTTTAGCACTGGCGGCAGCTTTACTTTTGGTAGCCATGGGTTACAATGAGTTGAAATAGTTTGTTACGAAGTGTAAGATTAAAGAAAAGTTTCTTTAATGCATTCTAAACTTCACAATTATTGAATGTAAAAATAGTGTATTTTTTGATGAACAGTCAAAAATTCCCGACAAAATGACACAAAAGCCCCAGTTGAGCATGCTTAAAACAAGGATTTGGACGGCTTAATTATTTTTAAGTACTGGCTAATACCTAAGGTTATAGAGCGCACTATTTTTTCAGTTAAAAACCTAGATGATGCGGATATGTGATATTTTAAAGAGAATTTATCTTACCTTTGTATCACTGTGGTAATACACTCGACTGTCCCTGCCCGTGGTACGCTAACCTGAACCAAACATGAAAAAGCTACTAAGACTAATGCAGACCCTATCTGCAGGCGATGAATCGGGTGCTAAAGAACTGCAGACCTTTGTAGATGTTTTTTTTACAGAAAAGGAGCGTGAAATGCTGGTAGAAAGGCTTCAGATATTTGAAGAACTGGCCCGTGGTGCTACCCAGCGCGAGGTAGCTGTCAAGTTAGGCTGTAGTGTAGTAACCGTTACACGGGGAGCCAAGGCTTACCGCCAGTACCAGCCCGTGATAGACCGATGGCTTGGGGGCCTGCGCACCGCTAAGTAATACTTCACTTTTTACTATTCCCACAAGACTTTTTTAGGTTTTGCATGAACTTCTATACCCATATCCTAACGTTGCCTTACCACGAGCCGATGGAGGCTTACCCTAAGCTTCGGCACGCAGGGCCCAGTTTTTTGCTCGAGAGCGGGGTTTACAGCGAGCAGTATGGCCGGTTCAGCCTGGCTGGGCTTCTGCCCGCACTAGCTGTGACGCTGGCACCAGAATACTGTACACTTGAGCTGCTAAAAGGCAACGGTAGCGAAATGTTTAGCTGTGTAGCGGATGCCTATCGCGCTTACATGCAGGAGGAAACACAAAGCAAACTGGTGTTACACATTCCCCATACGGGATACACTGGCGATGAAGATCAGCGGTATGGGCACCTTTGCCCTGCACAGGTGTTGCGCACCTTGATGCAACGCTTTCAAAACCCAGCCAAAAATTTTGTGGGCTTTTACGGTGCCTTTGCATACAATTTCGCCTTTCAGTATGAAGACTACCAGCCAGCACCCAGGCTGAATAGGGAAGACTTTGCATCCGATACACCAGATGCCAGGCTGTACCTTTTCGATACTTTCATTCTATACAACCACCTGACCGAAAGCTGCCAGCTATACTGCACACAGGCCACGCAGGCCATGGCCGAGGCACAGGCTGAGAGAGTGAAAGAGATGCTAGCAACAAGCGCCCCTACACCCGCCCCCGCCCCAGAGATAAGCAGCATAGACATCACACCTACCGAAGCGGGCTATAGAGGCCAGGTGCAGAAAGCAATACAGCTATGCGAAGCAGGCGAACTGCTGGAGCTAGTACTGAGCCGGCAGCTGCAGGCCACTTTTACAGGCGATGCGCTGGTCCTCTATGACCGCTACCGTAAACTAAACCCCTCACCCTACCTATTCTATTTTGACTTTACTGATGAAGTGCTGCTCGGTGCCAGCCCTGAAATGATGCTGCGGGTAGAGGGTGGGCGTGCGGTGATGCGACCCATCAGCGGTAGTGTGCGGCGGGGGGCAAATGCAGTAGAAGAACACCATAACATGCTTCACCTGCTAAACAGCCCCAAAGAAAAAAGTGAGCTGGATATGCTTATAGACCTGGGCCGGAACGACCTGGCCCGTATATGTGAACCCGGCGTGCGCGTGGATGACTACCGCAACGTGGAGAAGTACTCCCATGTGATGCACACCATAGGCCAGGTAAGCGGGCAGCAGCGCGAGGGACTACCGGCCTTTGATGCATTGGTGGCTACCCTTCCTGCGGGCACGCTTACGGGTGCCCCAAAACCTGCAGCACTGCGCTACATAGATGAGATGGAGACCCATACCCGCGGCTACTACGGCGGGGCCATAGGCTATATGCACCTGAACAATGAGCTCAATACTGGCATCATCATACGTAGCGCACACATTAAAAATGGCACGCTGCGCTATACGGCCGGTGCCACGCTGCTGGTGGAAAGTGACCCACAGGGCGAACTGGAAGAAACCCAAATCAAGACCAATGGCTTTATGGCAGTCATAGAGCCTTTCCTGCAAAAAGAACATGCAACCGCATAAAGAGAAGCTTTATTACCAACGGGTGGTTGTGATAGACAACTACGACTCATTTACCTACAACCTGGTGGATTATCTGCGCCAGCTGGGCTGCAGCGTAACCATCTACCGCAACACGATAGACCCTATGGCGATTTCGCCTGAGGCATTTGATTTGCTGGTGCTTTCGCCCGGGCCTAGCATACCCCGCAATGCTGGCAACCTGATGCAGATCATTGCGCGCTTTCATACCCTGAAACCGATACTGGGCATCTGCCTGGGGCACCAAGCGCTGGTGGAGTTTTTTGGCGGACATATTAGTAAGGTAATGCCCCGGCATGGCAAGGCTGAAAAAATAGTGCATGACGGGCTTACACTCTACACAGGCCTTCAGCAGCAGGTAGAGGTGGCACGGTATCATAGCTGGGCAGCCACCACCGTGCCAGAGGTGCTGCAGGTGAGCGCCCGCGCCGCTGACGGCACCGTGATGGGTGTGCGCCACAAGCTGCTACCCATAGAGGGCTTGCAGTACCACCCCGAGAGCATACTGAGCCTGCGCGGAGATGCCGGCATGCACATCTTGCGAAATGCCGTAACGGGCAAACTGGTAAACGGTTACACAAACTATAAACAGCTTATGGCTGACATGCAGCGCACCGAAAGCCTGAAAGATGAAACGATTGAGGATTTTATTGCTGCAATAACCCAGGGCCACCTCAACGACGACCAGCGCCTGGTATTGATGGTGAGCCTGGCCTATGGCCTGCGGGACACAGGCAGCATGGCACGCTTTATCAATGCCCTGCTGAGCAAGGGTAAATTTGAAAATAGGGATCTTTTGACCCATGTGTATCACCATAGTGATGCAGTAGATGTGTGCGGTACAGGCGGCAGCGGCCTTCCGCGCCTAAACACAAGCACACTTGCGGCGCTGCTGCTGGCCAGCCAGGGTCTGCCCATTGTCAAGCATGGCAATAAGGCCGCCAGTGGCAGGTTTGGCAGCTTTGACCTGCTTGAAAAACTAGGGGTCCCCATCAGGCTGAGCACCGCCGAGATAAACCGTGCGCTGCAAGAAACCCGCCTCGCTTTTCTCTTTGCCGCAGACCTGCACCCGGTGGTGGGCCACTTTGTCAGTAGCCGCGCACGTATAGGCATCCCTACCTTATTTAATGTGCTTGGCCCGCTGCTGAACCCCTTGCTGCCGCGCCGCCAACTGGTGGGAACCGCCTTTGCTGAATACATGCAGCAGATATGCGAAGTGGGCGTGGCGCTGGGCCGTGAGGAACTCTACGTAGTGCGTGGCGATGAAGGGCTGGACGATATTTCTGTAAGTGAAGCTACCCAAGTGGTGGCCTATGTATCTGGCCGGCATGAGCGCTTTACACTACAGCCCGAAGACTTCGGTATCGCGCGTGTGCAGGCGCAGGCGGTGCAGGTGCATACACCTGAAGAAAATGTGCGCATCGCCCGCGAGATAATACAGGGGCAGCTGAACAGCGAACACTACAAACAAGTGGCAGTGAACGCAGCATTTGCCTACACGCGCTTTGTGCAGGAAATGCCCCTGACCCAGGCTTATGCGCAGATGGTAGATGCGATAAGTGCTGGGGCGCTGGCTGAGCAACTGGAAAAGTACCAGCAAGCGCTGACCCTGCAACCTGAACCCCAACTGGCGTAGAGCAATGCACCACGTTTTACAAGATATTGTTTCGCGCAAGCAGGAAGAGATAGCGGCCTTGCTACAGCGGGTAGATATGGCCGAGTTACAGCGCCAAGTATCCTCCGCTGATGGACTTTTCTACCGCAAGCTAAGCCGGGCAAAGCGCCCCTTCGTCATAGCTGAGTTTAAGCGGCGTTCGCCTTCAGGCCTGCATGCGGAAGATGCCAGCCTAGAAGAGCAGATACAGGCCTACAAGGCAGCAACAGTGGCAGCCGTAAGTATACTTACAGATTCCATCTTCTTTGGTGGCAGCTACGACGACCTGGCCGCTGCCGCACTTCTGCTCGCAGGATCAGGTATTCCAGTTCTGCAAAAAGATTTTATTCTGCACCCGATTCAGATATACATGGCACGTAAGCATGGTGCGGATGCTGTGCTGCTCATTGCGCGGCTCTTAACTCGCGAAGATCTGATTGCACTAAAGAAAGTAGCAGAGGGGCTGGACATGGGGGTGCTTGTGGAGCTGCATGATGAAGCGGATCTGAAAAAAATACGGGGAGTGCGGGTGCCTGTAGTTGGTGTGAATACACGCGACCTGGATACGCTAAAAATTGCGCTGAACAATGCGAATTACTTGAGCGAGAAGCTGCCAGCGGAAAGCATCCGCATTGCAGAATCGGGCATGGAAACGGAGCTGCAGTTTGCTGCGGCCACACATAAGACACAGGGGGCCCTAATAGGTAGCGCATTCATGCAGGACCCAAAGCGATTAAAATGTATTACTGATGCAGGCAGGCGCAAGTACTTAAAAGCCTGTGGCATCCGCACAACTGGGCTGATACGGGAGAGCCTTGCCGATTTAATCGGCATTAACTTCTCGCCCCAAAGCAAACGCCGCATAGACCCCACAGTACTGGACGGCTTTACGCTACCACCCAATGCCGTGGCTGTTTTTCGTGGCAAAACAGTAGCAGAGATAAAAGCCGTAGTAAAGCGATTCGGATTCCGCTATGTACAGCTGTATGCGGATGAGGTTACCCCCGCTTTTGTGCAGGGCTTTGAGGCGCGCGTTATACTTGCCATACGGTTAGATGGAAGTGACGCTATGGCAATAGCACGCCCGTTTGCGTCGCTGGTTGATCTATTCATACTGGATGGCCCCGAACCTGGGAGCGGCACCCCAGCAGATGAACTTCCCTTGAGTTTTCCGTATCCATTTCTATTGGCTGGGGGCATGCAGGCACTAAACGCACATGTAATCCAATACTTGCCCAACTGTATCGGCATAGATACGGCCTCAGGGATAGAGGAGTATGGCGAAGTAAGCTTGAATAAAATCAACGAGTTGAAGAGCGTATTGCAAGGGGTATCACAAGTGCAGGTTGTAAACAAAACATAGACTATGCAAACCCAAGTAGTAGAATCATTTAGGGAGTATTTGTTGGAAGCCAATGGTCAGTTTGGGGCCTTTGGCGGGCAGTATATACCTGAAATCATCAGGCCCAACATAGAACAGGTAGCTGCTGGATTTGAGGCGGCACGTAGCGACCCATCCTTTCTGGCAGAACTGCGCACAGCCTACCAGCAGTTTAGCGGCAGGCCTACTCCACTTACGCCGCTGCCACGCTTAACACAGGAGGTAGGTGGAGCACAACTCTTCATAAAAAATGAGGGATTGGGGCTTACAGGCGCGCATAAAATAAATCACTGCATCGGCCAGATACTGTTGGCGCGGCGGCTGGGTAAGCGGCGTATTATTGCTGAAACGGGTGCGGGGCAGCATGGTTATGCTACCGCAACCGTATGCGCACGCTACGGCCTGGCCTGCACGGTGTATATGGGCCGAGTTGACTATGAACGCCAGCGCCCAAATGTATTCTGGATGGAACTGCTGGGCGCTACCGTAGTGCCTGTGGATGACGGCAGCGCTACGCTAAATGACGCAGTAATAGCAGCTTTTAAGGATTTAATAGCAAACCCTGACGATACCTACTACCTGCTAGGATCCGCAGTAGGGCCCCACCCGTACCCCATCATGAATACATTCTTTCAGAAAGTGGTGGGTGAAGAGGTGCGTGCGCAGTGTATGGCCCAGGTAGGTAAGCTGCCCGATGTGATAGCCGCATGTGTGGGCGGCGGCAGCAACGCGAGCGGTATTTTTTTCGACTTTTTGGATGAACCCGCAGTAGCACTACTGGCCGTAGAGGCGGGCGGGGTAGGGCCTGAACCCGGCAAGCACGCGTCCAAGCTGAGTCGGGGCAAGGCGGGCACATTTGAGGGCTATGCCTCCTACTTTCTGCAAGATGATGACGGCAACATTGCGCCCACACAGAGCATCAGCGCGGGGCTGGACTACTGCGGCGTGAGCCCCTTGCTGGCATACCTGCACCAGCAGGGGCGTGTGCGCGCAACAGCCGCCAGTGATGCAGAAACGCTCGCTGCCTTACAGCAACTGGCCCGCACTGAGGGTATCATCCTGGCACTGGAGAGCGCGCACGGGCTGGCTGGCGCAATCGCTGAGGCAAAGGCCCGCCCACAGTCAGATGTAATCGTTATCAATGGATCGGGCCGGGGTGAGAAGGATCTCTTCATAACCATGCCCCATCTGCAACCCCAGGCATTCAAGGAGTATATGCGCTATCAATTGCAACAGCATGAAAAATAGTAAAATTCAAGATTTACCAGTGAGTGTGGAAACGATGAGATCCATGCCGATTATGGCGCATTGGGTGTTGGGATACCCCACACTGGCCGAGAGCGAACGCACCATTCTTCAGCTCGCTGAGGCGGGTGTGCAGTACCTGGAACTGCAAATCCCCTTTTCACATCCTACGGCAGATGGCCCGCTTATAACGGATGCCAACCGTACTGCTCTGACGAATGGTACCACCCTGGCTGCGGCGCTTGAAGTAGTAGCGCGGGTCAGAGCCGCGCACCCAGCTCAGCACATCGTGGTGATGACGTATGCAAACAAGGTGCAATCCGTGGGGTACTCGGGTTTTGCTACGCAGGCACTAGCTGTGGGTGCTACCAGCCTCATCGTACCTGACCTCCCCTTTGATGCCCCTGAGGCTGACTTGCTGCGCAATGCAAGCCTTGATCTAATACCTGTTTTGGGGCCCAATGTGTCCGAAGCCAGACTGCTGATGCTACTATCGCGCAGCCCGAAGCAAGTGTACCTGATGGCGGGGTATAAGATTACTGGCAGCGGCTTCGGCTTGGATGTACGGCTCGCTGGGCTGGTGCAAACCTTGCGCAGTGCGGGAGTGCAGGTGGGTATTGGCTTTGGCATCAGCACACCCGAACAGGTGCAGGCGGTACTGAGGGTTGCAGATTTCGCCATCATCGGCTCCGCATTTATACAGGCTGCGCAGCAAGAAAAGAGGGTAGATAAATACCTAGCCAAACTACGGGACGCTCTGGAACATGGTAGCTAGAAGTAATAAGAAACACGTACTAAAGATGTTTAACCACTTTCGGAAGCCCCTTTTTCTAGGAGAATCTGTGTTTCTCAAGTTTTCGGAATAGATTTTGCCTTACAAGCATCCAGATATACCCGTAAAACGGTATATCTTTGTACTGCCTACCTTATACCTCGAACTATGCGTGTTCTTTACACCCGTACGAACGGATTCAGTCTTCGTACCCGTTTCTCCTCTTTTCTTACAGCCGCTTTTACGCTGGCTTTCGTTACTTTAGCCCATTTAGCCTCAGCACAAACCCACTACAGTAGTGGGTCCGGTACTTGGACTGGACAAGCATGGTACAGTAATGCTGCTCGTACAATACTTGCAGGTTCTCAGCCAACAGCAGCCTCATGGGTATCAATTGGTGCTGGACACAATGTGAGCTACAACGCTACAATAGCAGCAAATACAACTATTTCGCAGGTAACAATTGAAAATACTGCAGGCAGTACGTTAACTTTTAGCGATGCGGCAGGTCGAACCTTGAATGTAACCGGCGATGTAACGATTGGTGCGGCAGGAACAATTATATCAGGTACTACATCTACCCATACTTTTAATATCTCAGGAAACCTTCAAAACAATGGCATCCTTAATTTAGCTGCTGGTGCTGGAGCTTTAGTAAACGTTGTATTAAATGGCGGTAACGCAACCTTCTCAGGCACAGGGGCTACGTATACATTTAACAACCTAACGGTTAATTCAACTACTGCGGGTGTAGTTAAAACAATTGCTGCCAATTTCACGGTTTCTGGTCTTTTATCAGTAGCGCCTGGAACAGCAGTTACCAATTCTTTACAGTTTGATGCTACAGGTACTGCCCGTACGATAACTGCTTTGGCGGGTATTACTTTGACTACCAACGGAGCAGGAATAGCTAATCTGAATATGGCTACTCCAGGTACGGCTACTTCTCATACAATCAATCTTACTGGCACGCTTACCAATAATGGAGTACTTAACCTTACCAATGGTACCAACGTATGTAACGTTACTTTTAATGGTGCTACTGGTAGTGTTGCTGGTGGTGCTTTGATTGGTAATTATGTATTTAACAATTTATCCATTGCAGCCAATACAGGCCTTTTGGCCACAATAAACGGTAGCGCTACTGTTAACGGTAATTTGGATATAAGCCCACTTTCAGGGACCAATTCTTTGCGATTTACAGGCGGCCCCGCGCGTACCTTGACTGTTGCAGGTAATGTTACGGTTGCAACAGGTGGCACATTTGACGTTGCAGCTGTGAACGGCCATACATTGAATGTAGGCGGCAACCTCACCAACAATGGCACGATAACCTTTAATACAGGCAACGCGGCGAACATTGTGTTGACGGGTGCAAGCGCCTCAATATCAGGTGCTGGCACCAATACCTTTAACAACCTGACAGTAACCGCAAATACAGGCGCAGTTAAAACCATAGCCACCAGCTTTGGCGCAGTTGCCTTGTCTGTTACACCTGCTGGGACAAATGCAAACACGTTGCAGTTTGATGCAACCGGAACCGCGCGTGCCATAACATTGACAGGGGCATTAACCGTAACCAACGGCACAGGTACTGCCACTTTCAATATGGCAGCGCCTGGGAGTGCTACCACACACACGATCACTACTTCAGGCGCGATTACAAATACGGGCAACATCAATTTCACCAATGGCACCAACGTATGTAACGTAACGCTATCAGGCGCTAGCGCAACGCTATCAGGAACAGGAACTACTACTTACAATAATTTAACAGTTGCCTCAGCTACGATCAACGCGATAAAGACAATTGGTGGCAGCTTTACCGTAAATGGCGATCTCGCGGTGAGCCCTACAGCAGTAGTGAATAGCCTCCAGTATCAGGCAGGTGGCACGCCTTATGCCGTAACGGTACTAGGGAATGTTTCTGTGGGCAATGGTACTGGTACAGGCAACTTTAATATGGCAGCTCCTGGCACCGCAACTACCCATAGTTTGATATTGGGAGGCAACTTTACCGTGAATGCAGCTGGCGTGGTTACACTGATAAATGGTACCAACATTTGTAACACCACCCTTAATGGCACAGTAGTCACACCCACCATTACCAATAGCAATACACTCACCTTTGGCGGTCTGATCACCGCTCCAGCTGCCAATGCCATCACTACAGCGAGCAGCTTTAACATTAACGGTGACTTTACCCATAGTAGCGCAAACGGCTTTACTGCAAGTGCAAACCGTATCACTTTTGGTGGCGCCAGCCAAACAGTTAGCGGTGCGGGTGCGGGCACAGTTTCATTCTTTAACGTATAATTTACCGGAAGTGGTACCAAAACAGTTAGCCGTAACTTTACCGTAACGGGCACAGCAGTAGGTGTGGCAAACACGGGTTTGGATGCTGCCTTAGGCATTGGCAACGGCGTCACCAGTTTTAACGCGACAGCAGGCACCATTACAATGAATATAGCCGCAGCACAGAGCATTGCTGCCTTTGCTACTACCACACGCGATTTCTTTAACCTTAGCATCAGCGGTGCAGCTACCAAAACCGTTACAGGTACCACCAGCATCCAAATTAACGGTACAGGTGTGGGACTGAGCATCGCAGCAGGTACTACGTTTAGCGTGGCTACTGGCTTTTCAGTTACTGCAAACGGCACCAACACCAGCACCCAACTAGACGGTACGCTGGAACTGAATAACGGCACCACTACCAGCACCTTAAGCACAGGCAGTGGTAGTGTGCTGGGCACAGGCACCATACGCTACACGAATAACGCGGCAACCACACCCAACCTGGCAACCAACATTGGCGCGACCTTTAATAGTGCCACAGGCGGCACCTGGGAGTTTGCCGGAACGGGTATATACACAATGCCTGCTGGCTTTACCACAGCTAACAATGTGGTTATCAGCGGTGCCAGCACCAAAACCATGGGTGTGAGCGCTACGCTGGCAGGAAGCCTGACCATCAATGCGGGTGCTACACTGGATGCCAGCGTCACACTCTACACACTCGCATTAACCGCAGGCACCAACCAAAGCACTACCCTCAACGGTACATTGCAATTGCGTGACGCAAGCGTAGCCAGTACCTTAAGTAACGGTAGCGGCAGTGTAACAGGCACAGGCTTGCTCATATTCACACCTGCACTAGCTGTAACACCCATCTTCCCCAATGGCACGTTTACAGGCGGCACTAACTTTTTAACCACAGCAGGCGGTACCGTACAGTACGCCGCTGCTCTGGCCTACACCTTACCCGCTACACCCATAGGGTATAATAACCTTACCATCAGTAGCGGAACAAAGACACTTGCAGTTAGCAATACGCTGGTAGGTAACTTAAATGTAAGCGCTGGCGCAATACTCAGTGTGCCCACAGCACTCACGCTAACCCTTGCTGGTGGCACCAATCAAACCAGCACGATCGCGGGCACGCTGGAAATGAACGCTGCTACTGCAGCCAGTACCCTAAGTACAGGCGCAGGTACCGTGAGCGGCGCAGGCACCATCCAGTTTAGTGTAACTGCGGGCAGTACGATCGCGTTGCCCGTGGGTGATTTTAGTGGCTTTAACACCACCGGGCAGGGTAGCTGGATTTTCCAGGCAAACAATGGGGGCTTTGCCTCAACCCTGAACGCTACGCAGACTACCTTCGGTAACGTAACGACCAACCGTACAGCGGGCGCGGGCACGTACACAGTAAACCTGGGCGCAAACAGCATCATAAACGGCACACTCACTGTCAATGCCAACACGCAGCTAGACGCTACAGCAAGCAACTTCACAATAACAGTGGCGGGCACCGATAGGGGAACTGTTCTTGCGGGTATACTGGAATTGCGCAGCGCAACTTCTGCCTCTACTTTAAGCAACGGCACAGGTACCCTAAGTAGCAATGGTGTTCTGCAGTTTAACTCAACAGGCGCAACCCCACTCTTCCCGACGGTAAATGGTACTTCACCTTTCTTCACCAATGGCGGTGGTACCGTAGCCTACAATAATGCAGGTGCAGGAACGCTTACCTTGCCTGCGCAGGCTTTGTATAACAACCTGTTTCTGAACTCAAGCACAGGACAAAACTTTTTAGGCGGTGCAAGCCTTACCTTGACGGGTAACCTGACCATGGCCACCGCAGTTGGCACACTGGCTGCAGGTACTACTACTATAACTGCGGATTTAAGAAACGGTGTCAACAATTACAGCCTGACTTTTAGCGGCACAGGTAACCAAACCGTGAGTGGAGGTACGGGTGCCAGTGCGCTGAGCACAAATAACCTGACGCTCAACAGCAACACCACTGCAAACCTGAACCGCAGCATCAATATCAACGGGGACCTTACCGTAGATACTGGCACACTGATAGCCAGCACGGCAGGTACGCTTTCATTTACCGCAGCTACAGGCGACCAGAGTATTGTGCTGAACGGGAGAAACGTATCACAGATTACAAACCTGACAATTGAAAAAGGAACCAGCGGCAATGTAAACCTGACTGGCACACTTCGCCTCAACGGCACATTGGATCTGGATGGCGCTACAGGCACCGCGCACGCAAACGCCTTGTTTGCTATGCAGAATGCCGCACGTTTGTTTTTCGGGACTGGAGCAGCAGCAGTAAATGGCAGTGGCACGAACCGTTACATCCGCATGGGCGATGCCGGCGACAACCTGATAGGTAAAATATCTGGGGGTACTGCTGCAGGCTTACAATATACCTTCCCGATTGGCACACCTACAGGTGGCTCGGCCCCCTTTGTAAGCGGTCTCCCTGCTGGTGGAGCATATGCAACTCCTTGCACGCTTACAGTAACCCCCACCATACTCATTAGCCCCATTACCAATCGTATCCGCCGCACGTTTACCACGAATACCAGCGGGGTTACGGGTGGCACTTGGTTGTTCACGTTCAATTACGTTAACACCCAGCCCATTGACGTAAATACCGCAGAGAGTACCACGGGCTGGACAACATGGCGCTTTGATGGCGCTACCTGGAACAACACTTCAGTAGCAGTAGCTGGGAGCACGTTTAATACAGGTGCAGGCAATACCAACTTTAATGCTACCTGGACACTGGCCAGCACCATTTCTGGCTCTGTAAATGTGTACTATTCATACCTCGGCGCAGCTAACCCACGCTGGACCACCACCAACACTTGGACCATCAGCCCCACAGGCGGTGGTTTCCCTGGCTTTAACATCCCTACCCTGGGCCCTGGCCAGATAACCGGCGGTACAGGTACTTCTACGGATAAAGTAGTTATTCTGGGTGGTGCAACTGTATTCTTGGATTACGACGCTACCATGCGCACCCTTACCTCAGTTGAGGTTCAGGCGGGTGGAACGCTGGTGCTTACAGGCACCACGGCAAACCTGACCATACAAACCCTACTGGGTTCTGGTAAAATTAAATTGAATACAGGGGCTACGGTAGTTTGGCCTACCGTGTCAGATCCTTCACAGTTTCTGGCTGTGGGCGGCGGTAACATTGAGCTGTATAGCGGCAGTAGTATGACCGTGCCCACCACGCCGTTCCAAACCGGTTCGGGTACAGCTTACCCCGGCCTTACCTTAAGCGGTAGTAGCGCGAACACCAAGACCATAGCCAACAGTATGAGCCTAAACGGCAGCCTTACCGTAGACAGCCTCTGTACTTTGCAGATTGGCCAGACCGCTATAGGTGTAACCATTACGGTAGCGGGTAGTGTTGTCGTGCCAAGCACAAATACAGCCACCAATGCTATCATAACTGCTAACGTAAATAACTCCGCCAGCCCCAATACCCTGCGCGTAGCCGGAGACCTTACCCACAACGGCACCGGAAATGTACAGTTCACAAACATAGTAGCGCAGCAGGATGCCATACCCACTACAGGTATCACCATTACTGATTTCAATAGCACCACGCAGAACCAGAACGTAGTATGTAATGGCCCCGCACGTTTCTGGCGCATCATCAGTAACAAAGGCACGAACGATACCTACATCTTGTTCATTCAGGCCAATGCCGTTGCCAACTTTAATTTATTTGGCCCATCAGATGCAGGAGACAACGCGCCTAGTGCGAACGCTGGAAGTATGCTTGTGCCCAATGGTGGTACCTTACGTTTGGGTTCCAACATTGTGATTAATAATCTACAACGAGTTGGAAATTGGAATGTTCCACAGGCAGCTACATTATGGATAGACGGTGGTGCTACTGTAAACATGGCAGGCACAGGTACTTTCCCCTCAGTTACTAACCAAGCATTGGTCCCTTATGGTGCGCTGCGTGTGAGTACTGGAGGCAGGCTAAATGTCAATATGAGCGCAGGCCTCGTGTTACGTGAAGACGGTGTGCTGCTGATTGACGGTGGCGTGATTCGTACAACCTCATTCACCCTCTCACAAGCGGGTGGCGTGCACCGTGGTTCATTTACCATGACGGGTGGTCAGTTTGTAATCGAAGGCGGCGATGCAAATGGCGGCGGTGGTGGCCGGGATGCAGGTGTATTTAACATGGGCCAGCCAACCAATATTTTTAACATGTCAGGCGGAGAGATTCGCATTAATTCAAATATCGGTGGCAACGGCGCCAACCCTGTGTTTAATGTTCAGTGTGACCCGGGCAACTACAACGTAACCGGGGGTAACGTTGTCATCCGACACCAAAATACCAATGCGGGTGCGGGCATCGGCAACGCCACCTGGACCATCAATACCCGCGTACCGGTGTACAACCTGCGTATTGTGCGCTCAGCATCGGCTACTCCTTTTGTAGGTGGGCCGAATGTACAGATAGCCAACATACCTGCCAATGGTACCATGCCAGCCTCGGTAAGCACCAACCCCCCCCTCGTTGTATTGAATGACTTCACCATACAAGACAGCACCACTCAGGTAGATGCCAACCCCGTGTTCAGCAACAATGGGGGAACCGTGCGTGTAGGCGGAAACTTTACCCTTACCCAGGTAGGTGCAGGCTCGGTGGTGTACACCATGGGCAATGCCTTTACCAGCCGACGTGTAGAATTTAACGGCACTTCGCGCAGCCGCTTTGACAACCGGACCACTTTACCTATTACCATTGACCGTTTGGTCATCAACAAGGGCGGCAACGATAGTACGCAGGTAGAGCTACGCAGCACAGGCGCCACCATTGCGGGCGGTGCTACCCATGTGACTGTGAGCGACTCCCTGATAATGCAGGCTGGCACGCTGAACTACAACGCGTTCCGCGTAAACGTAACGGGCAATACCCTGAGCAACAACAGCGGCCGACTGGGCCAGGTAGGTACCACAGGTAACGTAACGCTGGCTGGCGCCGCTGCACAAACTATCGTGGCCCCTGCTACCAGCACAGGCAGAACTACCTTTGGAAATCTTATAGTGAATAACGGCGGCAACACTGTTACGCTTACGGGCGGCAGCATTGATACGGTTCGCACACTATCACTTACCAGTGCCAGTGTTTTTAGTATCGGAACGTTTGGTATCAATGCAGTGAACCCTATTCAGGGCAACGCGGGTGGAACTACGGCAACAGATTTTAGCTTGACACGCCACATTCAAACATCAGGTAATGTATCTGATGCCGGATTGAAACTAGGCGTTACAGCAACAGGAACGTTTGTTTTCCCAATTGGCACGAATGCCAACGCGAATACGCGCTATATACCGATCACTGCAACGCTTTCAGCCATAACAGGTACGGGTAGCTTAGGTGCAAATAGTTCTGATGCGCAGCTTACTACCTTAAATGGGGTAACCGCAACCAATGCACTTACAGCATTTTGGCGAATTCGTAGAACGGGTGCACTTACTGCCGCTACGGGCACGCTGGATATTCAGGCTGCCAATAGTGACGATCCCTTAGTTGTTATCAATGACCTAAGCGATAACACAGGCTGGGTAGCAGGCTACGTTACTGGGTCTATTCGCCAGCAACAAGGAACCCTAAACACAGGCACAGGTGTAATAAACATTACTAGCCATGCAATACCTGCGGATGCAAACTATACAACTGCAGATGCCGCCGCGCGGTTTACGGGTGGCGTGCGTACCTTCTTTAGTAGGAGAGGGAGCGCAACAGGCCCAGGATCTTGGACAACTGCATCGCGTTGGAACAATAGCACACTCATGTCACTTGCACAGTTGCAAAACCCACACGTAGATTATGGTGGTGGGGTAACTTCAGGATTTCCTGGTGCTGGTGATATTGCTTGGATTGGGTTTGACTCTATTAGTGTAAGCAGTTACAACTGTCACGTAATGTTTTATGAAAACACTGCAACGCCAGTGGCTGCTGCAGAGCTTAACTTCAGAACACAACCTGTACCAGGTGGGGTAAATGCTTGGGCTGATAGACCCTTCTTCCAGATAAGAGGACCTTTTAATATGACTGCAAATTTTGGTAAGGTTACTGGTGAAGGGGTTTTCGCAGTAGGGATTAACCCAGGCTTCACAGTTAACCTGAATGCAATTGACTTTGGTGATTTTAACGACAAGCCCGGTGCCATATTCCTGTACCAGCCCATGAGTTCGAATGGTACTGCTGGCGTCAACAATGGTACATTCCCATTACACGTTGCGCCTTCTTTCCCTTCTACTTTCCCATCACTCCGTACTTACTCAGGCGCGTATCAATCTGCCACACTTCGTTTTAACAATAGTATAACTGTTAACAGGAACTTGCTATTGGATGGAGGAACACGTATGCAGATGGGCGATGGCACCAATAACATTGCTGTAAATATTGGTCAGGATATGGTATTGAGCACCCCCAGCAGCGGGTGGCCGAATTTCCATGCTGCCCGCTTAATGTTCAACAGATCGGGTGGCGGTAGCACGGTTACTGTAGCTAGAGATATCATTTTTGCAAACAACTACCCTACGGCAGCGGCAACTATAGATAGCGCTGTAGTATATGTAGATAGCGTGGCTGCTGGAAATGACCCCACCACCATACACTCGCTCAGTGTGGGCCGGAACATTGTTAACCGCGGTAATGGGGCAGCTGGCCTGCGCTTGTACCATGGTGCTGCAAAAGCTAGAGCCAATCTGATTGTTAATGGTAGTAGCAATGGCGTGGTTGCGGACTCAAGCACTGGCACACCAATCAATAACTTCCACCGTGTGGGCCAACTCACAGTAAATAAAGGTACTAGCAGCACAACTTTTGAATTGCGTAAGCTTTTAAGACCGGATGCTGATGCAAGTGGAAGTAGCAGCACCAAGCCCTATTACTTACAGAATGGTAAGTTTATTATCAATACGGCATTGACTGACACCCTTAGTTCAGGCGGGCAAGACTTCACGATTCCGAGTACGGCATCGCTGATTTTGCAGAACAATGCTACAATCAGTATCGCTAACAACATTGTAACCACGGATATCAGCGGTATTGACCTTGACGGCGGCCTTTACATCCGTGGCAATAGCACCCTCACTATGACGGGGGGTAGCGCGGCAGCCAGCACCAGTAGCATTGTGTATGGTGCTAGTGGTGATGCGACCATTGAGGTAACCAGTACAGGTGCTCCTGCACTGTCAGTGGATGGTGCCATTCGCCGCTCAAGCTTGGCATCTACAGGCGTGCTCAAATACAGGCAGACAGCAGGCACTGTGCGCATCGGCAGCAAAGTCACCAGCGGCGCTGCACAAACCAGTGTGCCCGGCAACCGTGCTTTGTTTGACATGGAAAACAATGTGGGTTCATCCTTCGCAATGTCGGGCGGTACGCTTGCAGTTGTACGCCAGCGCAACGGTGCTGCAGCGCCGGACTTCTATCTGTATTCACAAACCGATACCATTTCCGGTGGTACCATTCAGTTTGGCGACAACACCACCACCGCAAATCAGACCATACGCATCAATACAAACAAGACATTGTTTGATTTCGTAGCAGCAACGGCAGGTGTGGGCTTCCGCAATACGACTCAGGTACAAACGGTGCCGTTAAGTATTGGGCGAGATCTCAGCATACAGAATCTGGCAGGCTTTGATCCGAACAGCCTGGGTATTACGGTAGGCCGCAACCTGCTCACCGCAGGCAACGCCACCTACAATAGCCCAACCAACACTACGCACACGCTTACCATGGCGAGTGCTACCAATGCGACACAGAACATCAGCCTGGTAAATACGGGCACCTATCTGTTCTCGTCGCTTACGGTAAACAACACCGCCACTTCGGGCACTGTAAACTTTACAGGCTCTACAGTTGCCAGCATGAGCTTGGGTGCGAATCTGAGTGTTACCGCGGGCACACTTTCAGTTACAGGTGGTTCTGTAACTACTGTGAATGTTGGCGGCAACTTGGCAGTAAATAGTACGATCAATGGATCAGGCGTAGGCACAGGCTATGTGGTAACTACAAAATCTGCTTCACCTTCTCCTACATATACTGGGGGCGGTACCATACAGAACCTACGCATTGGCTCTACCCAGGGTTTAATTGCAAATGCAAATCTTGCGATTCCAGGTCAGCTTGATTTCTCGGCAGCGGGTATTTTGAATATCGGCACGAATAGTCTGAGTTTTGCTGCAACATCACCTAACCCTACTAGCACACCTGGGTTTAGTGCAAGCTGTATGATTCAGACAGCCGGTACAAACGTTTCAAGCGGTGTAACGCGCACTTTCCCGAACGGGCAGAGTTTTGTGGCAGCTCCTTTTACAGGAACGGGTGTTCTTTTCCCAGTGGGAGTTTTGGGAAGATATACACCGGTACGCCTGGAAACAGGTACTACGAGTGCATCTGGCTCACTTGCTGTGAAACCTGTGAACCAAACCAATCTTTCAGTCACCAATCCGGTAAACCCGAACGTGCTGAACTTCAACTGGGTGGTTACACCTGCAGGCGGCTTTGCTGTAAGTGCCATGACGCATACGTATGAATTCCCCAAAGTACTTGCACCCAGCATCGCGTTCTCAGGCGGAAATAGCACAAACTATTTAGCTTCGTACTTCTTCGTAGGTGCTGCATCCTGGACACCCCTTGGCGGCTCACCACTTGCTAACAATGATGTGTACGATACAGGTGTGCCAGCAGGCTCAGCGCGTGTACGTTTTACGAATATCACAAACCTGAATGCTTCGTACACGGCTGGCGAAACGGACAAGTTCCAAACCGTAACTACTTACACCACGTTGAACAGTGCCGTAACCGGTAACTGGAACACCACTACGGGCGTGTGGAGCGTTGACGGGGGCACTACTGATTGTGGTTGCTCGCCCTTCCTGGCCAGCCCTGCTAATGGTGGTGCAGGTGCAGTAGTGATTGGCGCAGATGATGTTATTACGATTCCTACGGGTTTGCCAGGAACTGCTACTACATCTATTGCGGTGAATGGCCGCCTGAACGTAGGTACTACGACAGGTAACAACTTCACAAGCATTGCGGGTTCAGGCATTATCTCAATGAGCCCCGCTGGCCCCAGCCTAAACGCACCGGATGGCCTTGCAAACTCTACTTTCCTGGGCGCAACCGGGGGTACAATTGAGCTTGCAGGTACGCAATCTTACAACCTGCCAACAACTGGCTTTGGCACCTACCGGAACCTTAGCCTTGTGGGTACAGCTGGAACGGTATCCTTGGCAGATAGCGTAACTATACTTGGTAACCTTAGCATAGGTGGTACAGCAGGTACGGCTACCTTCAGCACAAGTGTGTATGCGGCAAGACTGGAAGGGGCCTTAACCCGAAACAATTTTGGCGCCTTCGCAGCTTCTACGGGTGTGATTCGCTTTCAGGGCACAGCCAACAACACAATTACCGGTGACTTTACAGGTACAAACAGCCTGTTTAATATGGTAATTGGTAAGAGTGGCACCGGTGCAGTTAACTTTGCGGGTCCTGTTGAAATTGAAAACCGTGCGATCTTTAACAATGGATTGGTGAATACGGACGCAACCAATATCCTGCGCTTCCGCGACGGCGCGTTGAAAGTTGCCCTGGGCTATAGCGACGCGAGCTATGTGAATGGGCCCGTAGAAAAAATCGCAGGCACCAGCATAACCTTCCGCTTCCCTACAGGTTCGGCAACTCGGCAACGTGAGCTTACCATGATCACCAGTGGCAGTTCACCGGTACGTACCTGGCGGGGTCAGTTTTTTGTAGGTACACCCCCCAACAGTACGAGCCTTGAGGCTGCTACGCTTGATGGTATAAATCCCATTGAGTGGTTCCAGTTAAGTGACAATGGCGTAGGTGGTATTGCAAACGTGGGCTTGCAGTGGAAAGATAATACAGGCCTGAACCCATCTTTGACACTGTCACAGCTTCGCATAGCGCGCCGCAATGGCGCTACCTGGCAGGGCTTTCCTGGATCAGCTTCAGGATTTATTACAGGTACGGGCAGCATTACATCTACTCCTACTTTTACCTTTAGTACTTGGGATTTCACGCTGGGCTCTTTTGGAGCACCGTTGCCTGTAACCTGGCTGTACTTACGCGGCAAACTTGAGGGTGATCGTGTAGCATTGAACTGGGCGACTGCCAGCGAAGTAAACAACAACCGCTTCGAAGTGGAGCGCAGTACGGATGGTGCAAACTTTACCAAGATAGGTACAGTGTTTGGGAACGGTACGACCCAGGATATTAGTGAGTATAGCTTTGCTGATTTGGAGTACCCCCAGACCAAAATGCTGTACTACCGCCTGAAGCAGGTGGATGACAATGGTGAATTCTCCTACAGTGTAACTATTGAAGTTCCAATTGAAGGCTTAAGAACGAATGGAAACCAATGGGCGCTATCACCTAATCCTTTCAGTGACGTTACATTCCTTAGCTTACTAGTAGTCGGCCCTGACATTGATCCGCTTACCGATGTGCATACCTTGCAGGTTACGGGAGGTGACGGGCGCCTCTTGCTTAACACAAAAGGCACTTTGGCAAATGTGGGGAGTAGCCTACGGAACGTGATGAACGGACAGAGTACAGGCGTTTACTACCTGCGCGTGCAGAGTGGCGCACACACCCAGATTTTGAAAGCTATCAAGCAGTAATTTTTAGTCATTGCGAAATACAAAAGGCCTGCATTTACGCAGGCCTTTTGTATTTAACCCTTTAGGCAAAACCGATAGCATTGGTTATAAACACGCCTAGGCGCACTATCTTGCATTGGCTTTATTCCTTACCCATCCCCAATTTTTTATGAATAAGCTGTTTATTGCTATTGCTGCCACGCTACTAGCACTACTTCTGATAGTTTCTGAAGGATGTACCAGCATACGGGGAGCTGACCAGGCACTAAATACCGGCCTGGTTTATTTTTATGGTATTGCAACGGCGGCAGCCATACCTCCGCCTAGCACCAGTTCAAGCAACGGCAATGGTGCAATAGTTGCAGAATACAACACGGGCACCAAGCGCTTACGGTTCACTTTCATCAGTACCTTTTATGGCTCTGAAGTAATTACGATAGCACACTTTCACGGCCCGGCAGCAGTTGGTGTATCAGCACCTGTTCGCGTGAGTATTATTGGTACACCTCTTAGCCCTGCACAAAGCCAGGGCAGCTTTAGCGGAAACATAGAACTGACGGCAGAGCAGGAGTCTGAGCTGCTGGCGGGTAACTGGTATCTGCAGGTTCATACAAACCAAAACGGACCTGGGGCACTGCGGGCACAGATGGTACCCCAGACTGGCGGAAGCTATGTTACCTACAGCCTGGCTACCACTGCTGGTGCAGTATCAGGCCAGGCAAGCTCCAGCACCGGTAGTGGTTTTTTTGTGGGGCAGTATAACCGCACAACGAATGAAATGCGTTACGCATTCCAGTGGGGTTTGGGTAGCGGCGAGCTTGCTACGCTTGCACACTTTCACGGGCCAGCCGCTGTAGGCGTTTCTGCGGAGGTTAGAATTGGTTTGTTAGGGCCGCCCACTACGCCCACCTCACCCAATACCCAGCAGGGTTTTTACAACGGTAGCACTACACTTACAGATAACTTTGAGACGGAACTGCTAGCAAATAACTGGTACTTCCAGCTTCACAGTAACAATAACGGACCTGGCGCATTACGCGGCCAGATGGTAGCTTTTTAAGTGCTATGCTGCTAGGGGCTTAAGCCCAATCAGCACCACATCGTCTATCTGAGCAGACGTGCCACGCCAGGCCTGCCAATCATTGCGTACGGCCTCACGCACTTCTGCCAATGTGGGGTATATCGTTGCACAATTAAGCAAGAGGTTGCGCAGTCGTTTGGGGGTGTATTTACGCCCTGTTTCAGACCCAAACTGATCAACCAAACCATCACTAAATGTGAAGAAAAGATCACCAGGCTGCACTGCTATGGTATGCAGCGCAAAGGTCTTGTTGTCGTGCTGGCCACCGCCTATCGGGTAACGATCACCTTTGATTTCTGAAATCTCGCCGTTGCGAAGATGAAACAAGGGGCGTAAGGCGCCCGCATAGTGTAACTGCTTGTTAGGTTTGTCGTACGCTATGAGGGCCACATCCATACCGTCTTTGGTCACACTGTCTTCGCGCTCTTGTTTTAACGCACGCTGTACAAGCTCGTCCAGTTGCTTCAAAATAACATCAGGTGTAGCATCCGGGTGGCTAAGTACGGTTTGATTTAGCAGGTTATAGGCCATCACACTCATAAAAGCACCCGGCACACCATGCCCTGTGCAGTCTATCGCAGCAATGTAATCCTTGCCATTAAGGTGCTCGTACCAGTAAAAGTCGCCGCTTACAATGTCTTTGGGAATGTACAGCACCGCCACATCGTTAAAAGCAAGGCGGATGCGCTCGTCATCCGGCAGTATGGTTTGCTGTATGCGCTGGGCATACACGATACTCTCAGTTATATTATGGTTCTTTTCTTCAATCTCTTTATAGGCATCAAAGAGCTGATCGTTCTTAGAGGTGATTTCCTCATTGGCCTGTTCCAACTGTTCGTTTTTAGCGCTTATTTCTGCGGTGCGTTCCTTCACTTTTCCTTCCAGCACCAGGTTTTCGCGCCGTACGCGCTGTGTGCTATACTGTATATAACCGTATACGCCTAGCGCGATAAGAATAGCACCGCCCAGCAGCACATACCATCGGCGCCAGATTGGTGCCTGAATCTCAAATCGGAATGTAGTGGGGTTCTCGCTCCAATCCACTCCGTTAATACTCGCTCTGATTTGCAGCGCATACTCACCAAAGATTTGATTGGGTAGGCTGATAAAGCGCGAGGTGGTGGGCTGGCTCCAGGGGTCTTCTGGCGTTAAGCGGTACTGGTACACTACATTTTTAGGTGTAGCCAGGTTCACGGCAATGAAATCAAAAGTCAGGTTGTTTTCACTCGCACCTAGAGAGATGTTATCCTCTAGTGGCCGTTCATCACCTAGCACACTCAAACGTGTAATAACAACCTGGGGGGCGGTTTCCCCCGGGCTTTCGCTCAGCGGGTTGTAGCGCACCAGGCCGTGCGAAGTGCCAATCCAAATGATTCCTTTGTTGTCAGCAAATGCTACATTCTGGTGGGGTTCAAAGTTCAGTAAGCCATTTTCTTCGGTGTAATACTTGGGTGCTTGTGAGCTATCGGTCACGTTGAATACGCCAATACGACCTGAAGCAATGGCAATCAGCCTAACCTTAGCGTCAAGCGTAATAGCAAGCGGGCTGGTGCCAAACTCTGGCGGGAAGGTTCGTACGCGCGTAAAACCTGTGCCTGTAAACTTGAATACACCCTCGCCAGCAGTAAGCACCCAGATTCCGCCTGCGGGATCTTCTAGAATAGATATAGCAGTGGGGGTAGTAAGGCCTTCTTTTACAGCATAGGTGGTAAAACTTCCATTTTGAAAAAGACTTACACCCGTGCCGTCAGTACCTACCCATACGCGCCCTTTTTTGTCGGTATGTACCTGGTACACATAGTCTCCGGCTAGTCCATCCCGTTTGGTAAAGTTCTTAAAACTTACAGCATCTCCAGCACCGGAATAGGAAGCCCTCAGTACCCCGCCGCCAAAAGTGCTAAACCATATATCCCCTTTTGTGTCAACACTTACACTTACTACGGCCTTTAGATTTTCGTTTTCTTGTAGTGCGCTACCATAATGTTTGATCTCATCAGTCCTGGGATTGAGCCGGTACATCCAATAACCTGATGTTGCAATCCAGATATACCCCCGAGCATCTTCAGCAAGTGCAGCAACATAACGTGAACCCTTTTTTGGGTTGGGGGCATTTGTCAAATACTGTTTGGGTAAGTAATCACCAGCGGGTGTGCGCGTAAAACGGGTAAGGCCGCTGTCAGTACCTGCCCATAAAGTCTCTTGTTTGTCTACTAGAATGGCATATACGTTTTGTGCGGGAAGCCCGTCTCGCCGCGTCATAAACGAAAACCTATCGCCAAGTATATGGGTAAGGCCTTTTTCGCTAGCGGCCCATAAGGTGCCCTCGCGGTCTTCCAGTACACAGTTTACATCATTGCTGGGGAGGCCCTGGCGGATACCTACCCGTGAGAATGTTTTTTTAGCGGGGTTAAAGTTTACAGCCCCTGTTTTAGTAGCCAGCCATACCTGATGTGTAGGGGTATGTGCCATCTGGTTTATTGTGCCAAAGGCCCATCCAGGTATTTTTCTAAACTTCTGTGCTTGTAGATTGTAGGCACAAATTCCACTGTCCTGCATCGCTACCCAGAGCTCATCGCCACCTGGATAATAAATGCCCTTTACAATGTTATCGGGCAGGCCGTTCTTCATCGTGATACTGTTAACGATGTAAGCTTGCTCTTGGCCCTTCTTTTTGTCTGGGTTGGGTGTAAGCAGCATCAGGCCAGCATCGCTAGCCAGCATCATTTTACCACCTTCCAGGGGCTGTAACGCGTAAATAGCGTTGCTTACTAAGTCACCCGGTTGTGGCGCATCCCCTTCCAGGCCCTCAGTATTTTCTAAGTCAGCTTCTGCATTTGGCGCGCTTAGGTTGTGCAGGCGGTTTTCATGCAGGTAATACACGCCTTCGTCTTGTGTGGCAAACCAGAGCTGCGCATCGGAGTCAAATGCAATGGCACTGATTGCCTTGTTTGCAGTTCCCTCTGCCGTTATAAATTTGGAAAAGCGCCCGGCCATGTACCGGCTTATCTTGCCAGAACGGTGGCCTACCCACAGTACGCCCCCACTGTCAGCACTGAGAGCGGTGATGTCGTTGTCACATAGACTGTCGCGCGTGGTATAGAGCCTAAGTTCAGATCCGTTATAAAGCACCAATCCACTTTTGGTGCCAATCCAGAGATTGCCAATCTTATCCTGGAACAGTGCATTGATGCTCTTTGGGTCTACGCCAGTTGGCAGTGGCTGCTGCCGCACAATAGGCGTCTGTGCTGAGATGGAGTTGCCAAACTGTAAGCCAGCAAGTGTAAGTAAAGTCGCGCAGAGGGCTTTAACAGTAAGGTATCTCAGGTGTAAAGGCATGGTCAAGCACAGCGGTATTACTTGGTAGCTGGTGTAAGGGTAGTACTAAAATCTACCTCTATCATATCGGCGATTTTGCGAAAAACAATCTTAGGTACTGTGATGTTGTGGTCATTGAGGGGCACCTGGAATTTGCAGGTAATGCGTATCGTGTTGGGTTGCACAACTACAGTTGCAGGGATAATCCGGTCCACAGCTATGCCGTGTAAAGTCAGTTTGCCTTTGGCACGCACTGCATAGGTGCCGGGCTTCTTCAAATCCACTTCTTCAATGATTTTCCCTGAAAACTTGCCTTCGGGAAATTTATCGCTCTCCACATAGTTCTCATTAAAGTGCTGACGCTGCAGCGTACTGTTAAACCCATTAAAGCTCTGCATAGGCACCCGAAAGACAAAGCTACGGGTGGTGATGTTTATGATAGACTGAACCTGGCTACTATTGGCTTTGATTACCTCAAGGGGGGCATTGCTAGTGAAAGAGCTGGCACCCGTCATAGTTTTAAATATTTGGGCCTGGCTTGCACCTGCCAGTAGCAAGAAGAAACCCAGTCCAAATGCAAAGCTGAACCTGAACATAGCGGCGAATAATAAAGTAGGTGCGTTTTTGCTTTTCATGGAATTGCAACAAATTACGGAAGATTTAACAGCAAAAGGCAAGTAAGCCTAGCCAATAGGTAGTCATTTTCAATCTACCCGGCCGCCTTACCTTTTACATTTTTACTGTGTAATGTACGAGATAGACCACCCGCTGGATGTAACTTCGACTATATTAGCGTGTTATTATTGCATACCCTTATGCGTGTTTTTCTTGGGCGTTTGTTTGCAATAGGCTGTGTAGCCTTGGTGTGTGTTCTAACCAACTGCACGCAGCAGGCTCCTGTTGTAATCCCCGAAGAAACATGTGCGATTGATTTGGTTACGGTTGTATCATTCCAGCAGGACGTTGTGCCTATCCTGCAGAGCAAATGCTATGAGTGCCATGCTGCGAACGGCACGTTTGCCTTTGTACTCACACTAGACACCTACAGTGGCGTAAAAAGCAAAGTGGACGACGGAAAGCTGCGCCCGGCAGTATCGCATGAGCCAGGTGCTACCCCTATGCCCTACCAACGCGAAAGGATACCTAGCTGCCAGGTGAAAACCATACAGAAATGGATAGAACAAGGGGCGCTGAACAATTAACCCAGCCCAATTCAAAAACACTAGTTATGAAACGCTTTCTCTCCTTACGCTTTCTCACCGTTTGCCTTACCGTGCTGGGTTTAGGCACTCGCCCACTGGCTGCACAAGACGAGGAGCAAGAACTACTGAACCAGCTTACACCTGTAAAATCCAAAGTGGTAGGCACCTTTAATGCACCCTATGTGGTGAACACCCCTACCAATGAAGCCGCAGGCAAGAATGAATTTATTGTTAATTTTTCACACCGTTTTGGGGAGATTAACAACAGCGCCCCTGAAGAAAACCTTGCAGGACTTTATGAAGCCAGAGACATTAGGTTAGCCTTGGATTATGGTATAACGAATCGTTTATCTATTGGCATTGCGGGGAACAAGATAGGTGCTCGGTATGAAGTAAATGGTAGGTATAAGGTAATGGAACAGCGGGTAGGGGGCTTTCCTTTTTCGATTACAGCAATGGCCAATGCTGTTTACTCAGCCCAGAGAAATGGGCCCGTGCCAGTAGCTGGCATACAGGTTGAGCGCTACCCCAATGCGACCAGCAGGCTTAGCTATTTATATGCCGCGGTACTTGCATGTAAGGTTACTAAGCATTTCTCACTAAGTTTAGTACCCACCTACTTGCATCGAAATTATGTTGTGGGGTTGAATGAAGAGACAGAAATATTTGCTTTAGGTATTGGCTCTAGACTGCAGGTAAGCCGCACCATGGCGTTTACCAGCGACATATACCTGAATTCAAAAAAATATAGAAGCAGTGCGTACTTCTTGCCAATTGGCTTAGGCTGGGAAGTCGTTGCCGGCGGCCACGTGTTTCAGATACTGCTGACCAATGCAGCTGTGCTACCCAATGAGTTCCTGGTTAATAGTTCTTCTGACTGGGCCGCGGGTAAAATGTCAATGGGCTTTAACCTGATTCGCAGCATCGGGGTAGGCAAAAAGCGTGGTGGCAATGCGCCTACAACACCTAAGGAGTAGCTGCTACTTTTGTTCAAATACCCCACGGCCCACGCTACCGGTATTGCCTACCACGCACCAGCGCAATTGCGGGAAGTATTTACGCGCTGCGGCATTCACTTCTTCGGGCTTCACTATTTGTAGCAAAGCAATATTGCTCAGGTGTGCTTTCCAGTCTGGCTTGGCGTATGCATCGGCCAGCAATGCGGCCTGCCCCTGGCTGTTTTGCAGGCTGCCATATAGGCGGGTAAGGATGTAAGCCCGCTTCTGTGCCACCTCATCCGCACCAAAGCCCGTTATTAATATACCCTTGCGGTTTTCCATTGCTGCCCTTAGGGTGGGGTTGGGCACCTTGCTTGTAAACTGAATGCTGCCAAAGGGTTGCGTCAAGGGCAACACGCCACCCGTTACAGTACAGCTTAGGTGGCGGCGCTGGCATAGGTCATCATCTAGCCGGCTTACTAGAAGCGCAAGTGCCAGTTCTGCGGCAGCATATTCGCGCGTGCCTACGGGGGGTAGCGCTACAATGCCACGTGCCAATGTCTCGGGCAGCTCAGCAGGCACAAACACCGGAGCCGTAGGGAGCACTGTCTTTAACTCAGCTACTGTAGGCGCCACATAATTTTTGTCCGTGCCTATCATGCTCAGGGTGCCTATCATCTCGCGTTGCACTTTTAAAGGGTTCAGGCTGCCTGCACTCGTTACGCAGAGCCGGTGCTTGTAGAGCATACGGCCATAGTGGGCTTGCACGCTATCCAGTGTAAGAGATGTAACGCTTTCCGGTGTCCCTTCAGGGCTGCGCCCGTACGCGTGCATTGGTAGCAGTGCCGCCAGCGCCTGCTGTGCTGCTACCTGAACGGGGTCAGTGGTTGCCTGATTCACGCGCTCCAGGTAGCGTGCACGTGTAGCAGCAAACTCAGTAGTATCGAATGCAGGGAACAGCACCACATGCATTAGTGCTTGCCATGCCTGCGCAAAGTGACGCTCAGTGCAGTGCAGGGTAATGCTGCTATGCTCCAGTCCTACGCGGTAGCTCACCTGTGCCCCATAGGTGCGCAGCCTGCGCTGTAGCTCTGCCGCTTGTATCTCCTGGCCGCTACCGTTCAACACTGCCTCTAGTGCCAGTGCCTCTATGCCGTCTTGCGCATCGCCGTAGTGGCTCACCCCGCCCGTAAATACAATTTCTACCGCAACACTTTTTTCACGTGCTACCTGACGCTGCAACATGCGAATGTCGCTAAAGCGGGTTTCACTCAGGTTCGCAGCCAGGTCTGTAGCCAGGGCAGTGGTGCCGCCAGCTTTGCGGCCGCTGCCCGCAGTGCCGCAACCAGTAAGGTATGCGGAAAGCCACAACAGGAATGCAATTTTAATACGCAACATCAGGGGTAAATTCTACGCGGCGGTTTAAGGCTTCCAGTGCGGGGTCTGGGTCGTCATATAGCAGGCGTGTTTCGCCAAAGCCCCTCGTCTGTACGCGCCAAGGGCTAATGCCGTATTCTTTTACCAATATCTGGCACACCTGCGCGGCGCGCTCCAGGCTTAGCTTGTAGTTAAACTTGCGGCTACCAGTGCGATCTGCGTGGCCATCTACAAATACGCGGGCTGCGGGGTGTGCCTCCAGGTAGTCGGCCAGTCCGCGTATCTTCTCAAACGACAAACTATCTAACTCCTGCTTACCCAGCTTAAAGAACAGCGTGTACTTGCCTAGTATGGGGTCTGGCTTATACAGCAGCCGCCCAAAGCTTTCTGCCGTTTCTTCTTGCAGTTGGTTGCGTTGTAGGGCTGCTACAGTGCTGCTATCTGTGGCTAGCTGGGTAGAGGTAACCTTAGGTGGGTGGTTCCAGTACTGTATGTATCGGTCTAGCCGGGCATTGGCAGTGAACTCGCTGGAAGCACTAAGGCCGTAACTGCCAGCATTTGTGCTGATGTATTGCCTAAGCCATTGCTGTGCAGTAGTAAGATTTAGTTTATTTATTTCTTCTGGCCAGCTTTCATACGCGGGTAGCACCCCCAGTGCCCACCAGCCCGCCAGCACTGCACACAGGGTGCTGTTGGTTTCCTGCACATACACACGCTCCGTTTCTAAAAGCCCTGCAGCATTTGTTACATCCGCCTCGCTGAAGTAGCCTGGCTCGGGTAACAGCTTAAGGTGTGCACGCAGGCTGTCCAGGCAGGGTTTTACCTGGAAGGGGTTTGGCACCACGGTAAGCTGCAGGTGGCTGCGGCTGCGGCCGGGCACAAACTGTACCCGCAAGTCGCTGGCCAACCCGCTTTGCAGTAGCGCCTTGTCTAGCGGTGTGCCTGGCACCTGTAACAGTGCACGCATGCAGCTTCCTTTGTATAGTATGCCCGCATCCGCTGTTGTGCCGGGCAGTTGCCAGGCCGCCATCAGTACAGGCGTGCGTGCCAGCTCATTGATGGCCAGCCAGGCGCTGTCTCGGGCCAGTGGCGCGTAGGCAGTAGGCGCGGGCAGGGGCTCCGGCTCTGGCCGCCAGGGTCGAAAGAGGGAATCGGCCAATGCAAGCACCTGTGTGGTGTCTACATCGCCACCCACTACCAGCAATAAATTGTTTGTAGTAAAAAATCGCTCTACATATACCCGCAGAAAGTTAGGGGTAGCTGCACGGGCGCTGCGGTAGTCCAGTGATGCACTTTTGCTCTCTGCATACGGGGCCCATAGCTTCTGGTCCAGTTCATCTTGCAGGTAGCGCACAGGGTTGGCTTCAGTAACCGTAGCCCTATCTGCCAATGTTAGTATTTTCTTTCTAATCTCAAGTTCACTAAACTGGGGATTGGCAAAACTGCCCGCCAGGAAGTTCAGCCCTTTTGCCAGCTGCGCTTTCTGTAGGGTTACACCCAAGTGCATGTGCTCAGGTTGCAGCTCACCAAAATACTGTAGGCCCAGCTCTCGGCCCTTGGCAAACACCTCTCTATTGGTAGCCACATTGGCATCGGGCTGTGCCAGCAACTCATACAGCACTACCGGAACGCCACCAAACGGAGGTAGCTGGCTGGCGCGGCCGCCGCGCAGTGCTACCATAGCCGTGGCCAGCGGTACGGTGGGGTCTCGCACCACGAGCACCGTCATGCCATTGGGCCGTGCGTAGGTATGTAACTGCGGGTAGTATGTGCTGTCTTGGCTGCCCGCAGGTTGTGCGGTTAAAGAATGTACTGCACATAGAAAGCCACAAAGCAGGTATAGCGAGCCCCGGTGTAACTGGGGCAAAAGCTGTCGTAACAAATAGTTCATCTCAAATCCGGCACAAAGCTACAAAAACGGCAGCAGAGGCCTTACTTTGCCACAGTTAAGCAGCAGCAGGGTAGTGCTTATTTGCCAATGGCATACAGCACAATGTTGGTACCCATTTGCAGGGCTTTTTCACGTAGGGCGGCGGGGTCATTGTGCACTTCGGTATCTTCCAATCCATCGCCCAGATCCGCCTCATAGGTAATTAGGCACACCAGTCTGCCCTGGTGTACGATGCCAAATGCCTGAGCAGGCTTGCCATCGTGCACATGTATTTTAGGTAGCCCGTTCGGGAAGCTGAAGTGTTGGCTGTAAATCGGGTGGCCAGGGCCTATTTCCTGCAGTTCATACTCTGGGAAAACCTTCTTGATTTCACGCCGGATGTAAGGCTGCATGCCATAGTTGTCATCGGCCAATAAGAAGCCTCCGCTTAGCAGATAGCTGCGCAGGTTCTGCACCTCGCTTTCACTAAAAAGAACATTGCCATGCCCCGTCATGTACACCATCGGGTAGTTGTATAGCAGCAAGCTGCCGGGCTCTACGCTCTCTTCTTCAGGGCATAGCGGCGTGAGCGTGCGTGCGCGTATGTAGCGGAACAGATTCTGCAGGCTGCTGGGGTTGCTATACCAGTCTCCCCCGCCGCCGTACTTGAGCTTGGCTATTTTGAAACTGCAGGGCTGTGCAGTGGCACTGCTAAGCGTGCAAAAGACACAGGCAGCAAGCAACAGCAGGTAACGCTTCATACGGGATAGGGCTATAGGGTTAGTATGAAGCCGAATTAAAAGCCACTACTGGGCCTGGGCTTGCTCTGATTTCGTTTGCTGTTTCGAAGGCAGGGTGCCAAACACCCAGTCCCATAAAGGGGTGCTAACGCCAAAAGCGCTATCGCCATCTTTGTGGTGGTGAAGCTGGTGGTGGCGCCAAAGGGGGCGTAGAAACTTAGGCGGGTTAGGCACCATATGCATGCTGTAGTGCACAAGTGAATAGGTAAGGTAGCCCGCTACAAAGCCAGGGAAAAAGGAAATGCTATAACTGCGAAGCAGAAGCCAGAAGAAACCAAAAAAAGTAGATGCCAGAATCAGGCTGGGGATGGGTGGCATAAACAGGTGCTCCTTGTCGCGCGGGTACTCATGATGGTAACCATGCACCAAAAAGTGCATACGCTGAACCCAGGGGGTTTCATTCACAAAGTGAAAAAAGTACTTGTGCATCAGGTACTCGGCCAGTGTCCAGGTAAAATAGCCTATGGTAAACAGGCCCACTATAGTTAATAAGGTCTGGCCATTGTATAGCCCGTCATACACAGGCATGCCCAAGATTAGCGGGACATACATGCCTATGATTACAAGTGGGTTGCTTTTGGTCAGGCGGTTTAGCGTAGGATCCTGAAAGAGTGCGCCTTGAAGTTTTTTTCCGGTGGGTGTAGGTTGCGGGATACTTGACATAGCCCTATAAACAGGTTTTACGGCGAATGGTTTAATTTCCAACAGCAAAACTATACAAAAACGACTGCTCATTTGTCTTTTAGGACACCAATTCCCGCATTTGGGGTATGCTTAGGGTGGGGTAGGGGCTGGCACTTTACCTGGATTGTGTTTCGGTAGGGGGTATTCACACGGGCTTCACTTTTCCGGTGTATTTTGCAACCATGAAACTGATTTGCGTAGGCCGTAACTACGTAGCCCATGCACAGGAACTGGGCAACGCCATACCCGATGACCCTATCATATTCCTAAAACCCGAAACAGCACTGCTGCGCCCCCACGAGGATTTCTACATTCCCGATTTCAGCACAGACGTTCACCATGAGTGTGAGGTAGTTTTTCGTATTGGCAAAATTGGCAAGGCCATCCAGCCGCAGTTTGCCAGGAGCTATGTGGATGGCATCGGGCTGGGCATTGACTTTACCGCACGCGACCTGCAAAGCAAGCTCAAAGAAAAGGGCCTGCCCTGGGAGCTGGCCAAAGCCTTTGACAAAGCCGCCGCAGTGTCAGACTTCGTTCCTATGGAGGCGTTTGCTGACTTGCGCAACATAAACTTCCACCTGAACGTAAACGGCCAAACCCGCCAGCAGGGCAATACAGGCCTTACACTCTTTAGCATTGAACACATCCTTAGTTTTGTATCACGCTACTTTACCCTCAAAGTGGGCGACCTGATTTATACAGGCACTCCAGCTGGTGTCGCTGCTGTGCGCCAGGGCGATGTACTGGAGGGCTTCTTGGAGGGCAAGAAGATGTTTGAGGTCAAAGTAAAATAAACCAATCTTTTCTGAATATATTCATGAAACGCATATCCCTTAGCTGGCTATTGCTGGGCAGTTTGCTATACGCACAGCAGCCTATACCCAAGCCGGCCAGCACACAGGCCCCCAGTTTTATTGTCGCGAATGAGTTTAGTGCAGATAAACTGCGTGCACACGTTAGCTTTCTCGCCGACGACAAACAGGAAGGCCGCTTCACAGGTAGTGCAGGTATAGGCCGCGCTGCCACCTACATCACACAGCAGCTACAGGCCCTGGGCCTAAAGCCTGCAAAGGGACAGGCAGCATACACAAACACCTTTGAATACATGGCCGACCTAAAGCCCGGCGGCCACCCCACACAGTTGGCTTTTGCGGGCAAGCAGAGCGGCTTTGTTGTTGACAGAGACATAAGCAGCCTGGCCTTTACCAGCAGCGAAACCGTTTCGGGCGAACTCATATTTGCCGGCTACGGCTTGAGTGTGCCCGGCGGCTACAACAGCTTTGAAGGGATTGACCTTAAGGATAAAGTGGTATTGATGTTTCGCGGTATCCCGGAAGGCGTACCCGCTACTGTGCGTGCGGAACTAAACCGCTATGCTGACCTACGCTTCAAAGCTGCCAATGCACGAAGCAAAGGTGCGAAAGCAGTACTGGTGGTAAATCCGCCGGTAGCACCCTACAACGGCGAGCTTATCCCGATCCGTTTTGACAGGGTTGGCGCAAGCTCAGGGCTGGTAGCGCTTAGTGTTACTGCAAAAACTGCTAATGAACTCTTAGCACCTGCTAGCAGAACTCTGCAGCAACTGTATGCGCAGATGGATACCGCCCGCAGCGCACCCAAGGGTTTTACCGTGCCTGGTGTCACCCTTACTGCTTCAGGCGGGGTAACCCCCATTGTTAAAACAGACAACAACGTAATCGCTTACCTGCCACCAACCGTGCCCGGTAGTGATGAGTATGTGATGATAGGTGCGCACTATGACCACCTGGGCCTGGGCCACACTGGTTCGCTGGCACGGGTTGGCGAGGCAGAACATATACACAACGGCGCCGATGACAACGCCAGTGGTGTGGCAGCAGTGCTGGAGCTCGCCGCACGTATGGCCCGCCAGCCTGAGCGCAAACGTGGCCTGCTCATCGCATTCTGGAGTGGTGAGGAACTGGGCCTGCTGGGTAGCGCAGCCTATGCCAATAAGCCCCTCATGCCCCTAGATAAATGTGGTGCCTACCTGAACTTTGACATGGTGGGCCGCCTCACCAATAACAAGCTACAGGTGCAGGGCCTCGGTTCATCGGCAGACTGGAAAATTCTCGTGACAGAGTTTAACCGCATACATAAGTTCGACCTTGCACTGGGCGATGACCCCTACCTGCCGACAGATGTGACATCATTCTACCCCAAAGGCGTGCCAGTGCTGGCCTTTTTCACAGGCACACACGACGACTATCACCGCCCTACAGATGATAGCGAACAGCTGAACTATGCAGGTATGCAAAACATCTGCGCCTATGCGGCGAACATTGCCGACCATCTGCTAAACGACAACAGCCGCCCTACCTACGGCAAGGTAGAGCGCAACACCACTGCAATGGGCCGCTCGGGTGGGCCCATGCGTGTATCCATTGGCACGATACCAGATTATGCCTACCAGGGGCAGGGGCTTAAGCTGGCAGGCGTGCGCGGGGGCAGCCCGGCTGAGAAAGCCGGGTTGAAGGAGGGAGACATTGTAACAGGCCTTGCAGGCCAATCTATCAAAAACATTTACGATTACATGAACATTCTGGGAGGGCTGCGCGGTGGCGAGGCCATAAAGGCCACAGTAGATAGGGCAGGTAAACAGGTAGAGCTTACCGTAACTCCCGAAGCCAGGAATCCGTAATATTTTCTTTACAGTTTTCGCTCCAGCCAGAGATAGCCCGCGCTTAGCAGAAACGCAGCCCAAAACCACCACACTGAGAGCGGCGTGGTATCAGGTGTTGCTGGCATTGCATTCGGAGTTTGCGCTTGTTTTGTGTGCATTCTAGCGTTTAGCTGGGCCAGTTGGGTGCGTTCCAGTGCAGCCAGCGTAGCGTCTTCGCTGGGCTTGCGCACATACAGCCAAGCCTCGGAGGCATCCGTGCCTTTGCGCACCACTGCATGATGCCAGCCAGCCACACGCGGCCAGAAAGTGTAGTGATTACGCGCACGGTAGGGCGTGCCCTGTAGGGGGTGAAGCGTGTGGCGCGTACCGCCGGGTGCTGTCACCACCACTGTGTTTACCCCCGCATCTAAACTGCGCAAGTGAACAGGCTCGTTTACATACACCACTTGTAGGTTTTGTGCGTCGGGTGCTAGCGCTAGGGGCGCAGGCCTTGCCAGTTTGTTTAGCACGGCTGCCCAGTAGCGGTTGTATGCTTCCTGCTGTCCATTCAGCACCCAGGTATAGGTGCGCAGCGGGGTATGCACACCCCATACTCCGGCGCCTTGCTGCCCATAGGCAGCTACTGTTGCGGGTATTTGGGATTGCGTTTGCATAAGCGGCTGCTGCATACCCGTACACGTTACCTGCATATTCACTGGCGGCAATACTGCCTGCACTTCTGCTTCACCATACACCCATCGTACCGGTAATAAGGCGGCGCTGTCAGTGACTAGGGGTGCGGTTTGCCATGCCGCTAGCCTGGGGTTTAGCGCAGGGGTGCCTTGTGTAGTTTCGTCCAGGCCCACCCACACGCCCAGCCCCTGCAGCAGGGCATCGCGTAGCGCGCCATACTCTTGGACCGTGAGCCCATTTAGCGTTTCTGCATCTAGCCATACCCAGTCATAGGCCTGCAGTGCCGCAGGGGAGAGTGCTAGTATTGGGTTTTGTGCTGCGTTTATCCATTGGTATTTGTAGATGCCACGGCTCACACCTGTGCGCACAGTTACAGTGTGCCCTTCACTACCTGCCCAGTTTTTAAAGTAGTTGGTTTCAAAGCTGGGTGCAGCCGTGAGTACTAGGAGGCGTAGGCTGCGTTTGGGCTGGACGTATGTGTATAGTGAGTTTTTATCAATTTGTTTACCACGAACCGTACTTGCACGCAGCAAGGCCTGCTGGCCACCTCCATGCCGGGGTGTTAGCCGTAGCGTAAATGGGCGCTCAGCATGTGCGGGCACTGTAACTGAATCTGCCACACTGCCGCCCATTGTTTCCAGCCTGAGCAGCACTTGTTCTTTTAGGTCGTTTACATACCTGCCTGATATCTGCCATGCGGCACTGGCTTGCAATTGCTGCGGGCTGTGCAGCGCCACAATGCCGCTACTTTTCTCGGCAGGCACATACTGCACCTGTAGGCCATCAAGCTGTTGCCAGGTGTATTGGGGCAGCCCGCTCCCTATCAGCGTCAGGGTTTGTGGTGAGCCCAGTTTTGCACGCAACGTTGAAAGGTCAATACCCATACTATCTACGTAATAGGTAAGAATGGGTTCTGTATAATTTCTTGCTACACTGTCTATCTGTGCAGGGCTGGCACCAGCAGTAACCAGTATCCAGTGTTTGTTAACAATACCCGTTTGCCATGCGGGCTTTAGCGCCAGCAGGCACAAGGCAGCCACGGCTATCACGGTGGCTGCCATTCTGTATGCACGGCGCAGCGTGCGGCCGTGTGTCAGTTCCCAGTATAGCAGTAACCCCAGCACACACAGGCCCGCACAGGCTACAGGCCAGCCCCCAGCTGCAAGCCATACCAGTTTAAGCAATACACCTGCGGTCAAGGGTTTTTGTTCAGATTGTTGTGGTACAATTTTGCCAGTGCATCATCAGCCCCGCTACGCTCGGCGGCACTGGCAGGCAGTGGCGTAAGCGTGCGGTGTAGCACCTGTAACACCTGCATGCTGCAGGGCACGCAAGTGGCGCCTTTGGCCGCTTCATCCAGCAGCTTGCGTAGCGCGCGCAGTGCTGGCAGGTAGCGTGCGGGCTGCTCAGGGGCTAGCTGCGCCAGTGCTTGCCCGCCCACAGTTAGCACAGCCTGTTCGGCAGCAGTAAGCTTGCTAGCGCGCTGCAAAACAATCACCATGTTGCGTAGTGCAGCTTGCACATCTTCGGCACGCATCTCTTGCGTCTGGGTCTGGGGCTTCACTTTGTCTAGTTCGCCTGTGAGCCGCTTTTCCAGTTTGAGCGGCGGCAGCTCAAAACCCACCTTGCGCACGTAGGCTCTGCTGCTCTGCTGCACCGCTTTTAGCAGGCGCAGCGCTTTTTCTTCAAAAGGCAGCGCCAGCTCGGGTTCTCCCAGGCGCAGGTGCAGTTCGGCACGCCACATTTCAGCCAGCGCAGCTTTCAGTTGCGCCTTCACAGCTTCTGGAAAATAGGTAGCCTCTTCGGCGGTATCATGCATGTGGCCAAACTGCGCCACTACGCTGCGGGCATCGCCGGTCATGCCGCCCTGCGCGGCAGCCCCGCCGTTGTCATGGCTATGGTCGTGGCCATCATCAGCTGTGTGCTTATGTTCATTCGCTTTGTGATCGGCTTTGCCATCGTTGTCATGGTCGTGTTCCTCTTCGTCATGATCGCCCCTATCATGTCCGCCAGCGGTGTGCTCAGTAGAGATAAGGGTTTCTTCATATTCTTCACCTAGAAACTGCCCATAGCGTAAGCGCAATACTTTCTGGTCTATCGCTATGGTATTGCTGCTTGCCATGAAAATATCTTTTGCTAGTGAGGCACGTTTGCCTATCAGCTTCTCGGTATCAATAATGATTTGCCGCTGGCTTCTAAAGTAAGCCGGTATGCGGTTCACACCCAGGCCCAGGCTCAGTTCGCTGGGTTGGGCAGCTGTATCTTCTATCTGTACAAACCAAACCTCCGATTTCTTTTCATTGGCCAGCGGTATGCGGTTGTCCTTTACCAGCAGGTAGCCATATAGCTCGTCGCCAGGGGCCAGCTTGAATGCATCCAGCGCAAGTACGGTTTGCACCTGAGCATGTTGCGGCGCATGTGCCAGTGAGATGGGTAGCGTAAGCTGCTTTTGCTCAAAACGCACACCCTCACCTTTGCCACGGGCCACCGTAAGCACCGCTACGCAGCTGGTAAGCCCATAATCATCGTGCAGTTTGGCGCGCAGTGGTAGCCGCATGTTAGTACTATACCGTATCTCCTGCGAAGTCTCAGGTGCTGTCAGTTCCACTTGCGGTGGCTGATCGGCCAGCGCGGCAAGGGCATGCGGGCCTTCATAGTGCTTGGCGGTATCACGCACCAGTTTAACGCTATAGTAGCCGCTTTGCGCTAATGTATAATTTACCTGCCAAGCTTGTCCCTTCGTTTTGTGTAAGGGTATGCGCAGGCCGGTGTTCATCTCTACCATTACACTGTCTGGGCTCCCGCTTACCTCCAGCGTCCAGCTTACGACAGCACCTGTAGGAGCGCTCACATCCAGTTGAGGCTGCCCATATTTGGCTTGGCGTGTATAAGCCGGTGGGTTAACCTCCACCTGTACCTTTGTAATGCGCAATGCCTCCTTTGTATCCTCTTTTTTACTTTTGACTAAGCTTCGCTGTGTAGCACGCGTATGAGTAGTTATCAGCGTCGCGCCACCCATGAGCACCAGCAAAAGCACTCCCATGCTAACAAATAGAATTTTGTCTACCCAGACGGGTGTACTGGGCGGGCTTCTCGCAAAAACACGTGTAACCCTATCGTGCTGCATGGCTCGCACTAGCGGGAGCCCTGCATCGGGTAGTAATAAAAGCTGAGCACTTTCTTCCAGTTCTGGTAGCGCGCGGTTTAAGTGCGCTGCTACAGCCTCTGGTGTAACTGGCTGTAAGCGGATGAGCGCCCCATAGCCTACAGCACTGCATAGCACCGCAAACGCCACTACAAGCCATGCGGTATACTCCGTTGCCCATACGCCTGTAACCGTAACGCCCAACACTACCGGTACAAACAGGCAAACCGCATATTGCCATCTCCGTTGTAGCTCCCACCGTTCGGCCAGTGCATGAAGTACGGTTTTCTCAATGGGTTTAGTCACGTACTTCTCCTTTCCTTCTGCTCATCGTACGCTCCAGCAAGAATATACCCAGCACCATGAACCACAATACAAGTTCAGTTGTAGTTGCTGTTGCAGCAGCGGGCTCGTCACGGCCTGCCACTGCTACAGGGCCTGCAAGTGCCGCTGGCACTGCACGTAAATCGTAGCGGGGCTTATGCGAGTCACCTATCCAGGCCGAGAATTGATCTACCCACCAGGCAGCAAACTGTGGGCTGGCTACCAGGCTATTGTACACAGGCGTTAAGCGTGTGTGCCACTTCATCACTTTCCCTTTACCCAGCGTATCCATAGAAACCACAGCCTGCCCATCCCCTAAAACGCAAGCGCCCCACTTTACTGTATCGAGCACCGTAGCCGAAAACACCTCGCCGCCATATGTAAAGCTGTTGCGGGTGCTTGGCACGGTTTGCTCAGCATCCCGTATCACGCTCCCGCCAGCACCAACCCACTGTTGCACGGCCACTGGCAGCTGCCCCTCCGCCAGCCATATCAATACATCCGTTTTGGAGTTTGGCACTGCAGCAGTTGTTGATGTTTCATTAACAATTACCGCTGCCTCCAAAAAATGGGCGGCAGCACCCAGCGCAGCGCGGCAGTAGTAGGTATCCTGTTTTCGGGTTTGTGCATACACCAGCAGCACGTGTTTGGGTTTGCTGGCCGTTATGCGGAGGGTGTCAGTGTCTGATTCACGCTGCTGTACCAGGCTGTACTGCCCTTGGGCAGCAGTCAGTTTAATTAAGCCCCACCCTGCAAACGTTACGCCATCCAGTAGGGTAGACTTGGCAAGTGTTCGCTTTTCATACAGTACACGGCTGCTATCCGTAAAGCCCAGCAGCATGCAAACACTATCCGCGCGGCTAACAGCCCCCGCCATAAAAAATTGTCTGTCAGTTACCGGCAGGGTTTGCCAGTTCACACGTGCAGGCAGTGCAGGCCGCGCACCACCATAGTGCATAGCAGCTGCATCTGCATACACCCAGAGCGGCGCATCCGGGGGAAGCTTTGTCAGCGCTTCCTGCACCAGTTGCCAGTAGTTATCAGCTTCTCTCTTATCTGCAATAACGTTTTTGGCAGCGATATCAATCTGTGCAAACCCTTTTTGCAATGCCCTTACCTGATGCCCTTCCTGTCGCAGGTCTTCTAGTATACGCAGCAGGCCTGCATTGGGTTGCTGCAGCACACTAGGCGCTACAAGCACCCAACCGGGTTGTATCTTATCAGGATTTGTGAATACATTTAAAACAGGTTTGGCCAGTAACAGTGCCAGCAGCACCAGCAACAGGCAGCGAACTGCCAGCAGCCAGGGTTCAGTCAGTTCTACTCTTGCGGCCTGCCGTTCAGCGTCTGGGGGCACCCAGCGCAGCGCGCCAAAAAGTACACTGCGGCTGGGTTTTCGGCTCCATAGGTGCAGTGCAATGGGCAGCGCCACAGCGAGCGCTGCCACTAGCGCGCCGGGTAGCAATAACTGCATCATAGCACTGTGGTAGGAAGCGGCTGTACACTTGCGGGCTGTTTCCTGTTTTGATACTGCCGTAGCCATACGGGCAGTAGCTTTTCCAGCGGTTCATCCAGCAATGCTCGCTGATACGTTACACCCCAGCGCCCCAGCTGCTGCTGCTGTTCCTTCAGATATGCAGCATAGTTCCTTGCAAAGCCGGCACGTGCCGCAGCCGTATTCACTTGCAGCGTTTGGCCTGTCTCCGGGTCTTCCAGCAGCACGTTGGGGCCAAAGTTTAAGGTAAGCTCTTGCCGCCCCAGTATATGGTATAGCAACACCTCATTGCCACGGGCATGCAGTGCCTGTAGCGTTCGTAACATTTCATCACCATGTGCATGCAGGTCAGTAGCCACTAGCACCAGGCTCCGTTGTATATGCACCAGTGAGGAAGCCCCCTCTTCTGGCCAGCGTCCGCCTGCTTCCGCGGTAGCCAGCCGTAGTAGTATTCGCCCGAACTGTCGTTTATCGGCTCTTGCCGGCAGCACATCAGTGCCACCATTGCGAAGCACGGCCAGCCCTATGGCATCGCCCTGCCTGTCGCAGAGGTAAGCAAGGGTGGCCAGCAGGTAGGCAGCATAGGTGAGTTTACTGGGGGTGTTGGTCTCGGCATAGCGCATACTGCCGCTGGCATCCAGTACCAGCATCACATTGTACTGTGCATCTACTTCGGCTTGGCGCACGTAGTAGCGGTCGCTGCGCGCCAGCAGCTTCCAGTCCAGTTGGCGCAGGTCGTCGCCGGGTTCATACGCACGGTACTGGGCAAACTCCATGCCTGGCCCCGCCCGCCGGCTGCGGTGCAGCCCGGCCAGGTAGCGCGAAGCAAGCCTGCGGGCTACCAGTTGCAGGCGCTTCACTGCGCTTACCAGCGCAGGTTGTAATACCATCTCATCACTGTTTTGCATTTCCCGCTGTACAGCTATTCACAATTTATTATTAACCCTTAAGCGGGTCTTTAGGGCCAGGCACCTGTTGCAGCAGCCGAGTTACCAGCACATCTGCATCTACGCCTTCAGCCTCCGCAGCAAAGTTCACCACTATGCGGTGGCGCAGTACTGCCGCAGCCAGTTGTTGCACATCAGCAAGTGTTACGGCATACCGCCCGCGTATTAAGGCAAGGGCTTTGCTGGCCAGTATCAGAGCCTGTCCTGCGCGTGGGCCAGCCCCCCACTGCAGATACTGCTGCACATCCGGCAGTGCACCTACGCCAGGGCGGGTAGCCCGCACCAGCCTGTTCACATAGTCCATTAATGCTGGACTTATCTCTACTTCGCGCGTCATCAGTTGCAGCTGCCGCACCTGTATTTTGTTCAGCACGGGCTGCACTTCAGCACCTGCCACACCCGTTGTGCGTTGCAACACACGCAGCTCTTCTGCCTCACTGGGGTATTGAATTTTTATGTACAATAGAAACCTGTCCAGTTGCGCTTCTGGCAGCGGGTAGGTGCCTGCCTGCTCCAGCGGGTTCTGCGTAGCTAGAATGAAAAAAGGTTTTTCCAGCGTGTAGGTTTGGCCCGCCGCTGTCACTTCATATTCCTGCATCGCTTCCAGTAGGGCGCTTTGGGTTTTGGGCGGCGTGCGGTTTATCTCATCCGCTAGCACAATGTTTGCAAAGATGGGCCCGCGGTTAAAGCGGAACACCCGCTTGCCCGTGTCATGGTCTTCTTCCAGTATCTCAGTGCCCAGTATATCGCTCGGCATCAGGTCTGGGGTAAACTGTATCCTTCTAAAATCTGCTGCCAGTGCCTGTGCAAGCGTGCGCACCATCAGGGTCTTGGCCAGTCCGGGCACGCCTTCCAGCAGTGCATGCCCGCCCGCCAGTAGCGTCACCAGTATCTCTTCCAGGGCACCCTGCTGCCCCACGATTACTTTGCCCACTTCCTTTTGTAGGGTGGCCAGCTGCGCCACCAGTGCTTCCGCCTCTGCGCGGGTGCCTATCTCAGGTGCCTGTGTTGTGCTTGTCATAACTTCCTCAATTTCGCTGCTATTGCAATAGGTGTTGCGCCGCTATTGGCCTATTTCGACCAGCAGCCACACGTATTCGGTCAATTATGCAAAGCTAGAATTGCATGCCCAAAACCCAACTGTCGTACCTTGCTATCTCACATTGTAAAGTAGTCATAGTGCAATGGAGTTAGCTTCGTTACTTGCCCCCATACTCTCACCAATGGTGCTGGCATTCCTATTGGGTATCGTGGCGACGCTGCTCCGCAGCGACCTTAGATTTCCCGAACCTATATATCTGTTTTTAACCATTTACCTGCTGGCTGCTATCGGCTTAAAGGGAGGCTACAAACTTTCAATCACCAGCTTCACAGATTTTGCAATCATTGCAGTAATAGCCTTGGCCTTGAGCGCCTCCATACCCATTTGGCTTTATTATGTATTGCGAAAGATTGCGAGCTTCAATGTGCCAGATTCGGCTGCAATCGCTGCACATTATGGTTCCGTTTCGGTAGTAACCTTTACGCAGGCTACGCTATTTCTCGAAAGCAGGGGCGTGGCATTTGAAGGCTACCTGCCAGGCGTGCTGGCCCTTATGGAGTTTCCAGCCGTGCTGGTGGCACTCTTCATTGCCCGCAGAAACATGAGGTCAGACAATCCCCTCTATCCTGCGGCACCCACTTCACTTGCTGAAGTATTGCGCGAGTTGCTCGCTGGCAAAAGCAACATCTTACTCCTCGGCTTTTTATGCATAGGCCTGGTGGTTGGTAAAAGTGGCTATGAGCAAGTCGCCCCATTTTTTGATACCCCTTTCCGCGGGCTGCTCACACTTTTTCTGCTTGAGGCAGGCCTGGTTACTGGCCGCCGCCTCACCGACATGCGCCGTGTGGGCCCGGCCCTGATTGTGTTTGCGCTGTGCGTGCCAGTTCTGCACGCAGCCCTGGGTATCTTGCTTGCAAGGGCAGTGGGCCTGAGCATGGGCGGGGCGCTTGTCTTCGGCACACTTGCCGCAAGCGCTTCCTACATCGCCGCGCCTGCCGCTATACGCGTAGCGCTGCCCGATGCCAACCCGACCTACTATCTCACCGCCAGCCTAGCCATCACTTTCCCCTTCAATATCTTAATTGGGATACCCCTATACTTCGCACTAGCACAGTATTTATATTCTTGACACCTACCATGATAGCCACAGTTAAACTCAAACGAATTGTCATTATTTTTCAGGACAACCTGGAAGAGCGTCTCGCCAAAGACCTAAAAGCACTAGGTGCAAAGGGCTACACCGTTGACAAAGTGCGTGGCAGTGGGCTAGACGGTATGCGTACCAGCGAGTGGGAGGGCGAGAACATACGCATGGTTACTGTGTGTGCTCCAGAAGTGGCATATAAAATACTTGAGCATTTGCAGTCCTACTACTTTGAGCAGTATGCGGGCATTGTCTATATGTCCGATGTAGAAGTAGTTCGAGGCGAAAGATTCGTGTAGGCTTAGCTATCTTGCAGCAAATACGCACCGCTTATTAAACCCTCCGAGTTCATCTTCGGCATCCACGCCATAGAAGAAGCCTTGGCGGCCACCCGCAGCCTTGACAAAGTACTCATTGCAGACGGGCCCGCCAGCCCGGCGCTGATGCGTCTGCGCAAGCAGCTCAAGGAAGCAGCAGTGCATGTGCAGCAAGTGCCCATGGCAAAAATTGAAGCCTTGGCCCGCGGGCGCAACCACCAGGGCATCCTGGCTTACCTTTCCGCCATCGCGTACCAGTCGCTTGATGAGCTGCTCTCCAGCACCTTTAAGGCAAAACAGGTGCCGCTGCTGGTCATGCTCGATGGCGTCACCGACGTGCGCAACTTGGGCGCCATAGCCCGCACGGCCGAGGGGCTGGGCGCACACGGCCTCATCGTGCCTGCCGAGGGCAGCGCCCGCCTGGGCGCAGACGCCGTGCAGGCCTCTGCTGGCGCACTCATGCACCTGCCCGTATGCCGTGTAGCCACACTGAAACTGGCCGTCGTTACCCTGCAGGCACACGGCATGCACATCGTAGGCTGCACCGAGAAAGCTGCCGATCCCCTCGCCTCCATCAAAGGCGCCGAGCCCCTATGCATCTTGCTTGGCGATGAAGGTAAAGGCATCAGCACCCCGTTGCTTAAGCTCTGCACCAGCTTGGTCAAAATCCCCATGCACGGGCAGGTCGGTTCATTCAATGTAAGCGTAGCCGCAGCCCTCGCGCTCTACGAGGTCGTCCGCCAACGCAGCCGCTAAACTCCTTCTCTGCTATGTGAAGTAAGCCATGCATCGGCTCGGAAGGGTTTATCCCTATCAGCTAGTACACACGGTAGTATGGAAACGCGTTAGCAGCTTTGCGTAACTTGCAGCCCCTTTCTGCTACATGACTGCACCTGCCCGCTATACCGTTACCGCTGCCCTGCCCTATGCCAATGGGCCCATCCACATCGGCCACCTGGCCGGCTGCTACCTGCCCGCAGATGTGTATGTACGCTACCTGCGCGCCACAGGCGCAGATGTGCTGTTTCTCTGCGGCAGCGATGAGCACGGTGTAGCCATCACCATCAAGGCCCGCCAGATGGGCCTTACCCCCCAGCAGGTCATTGACCGCTACCACACCCAGATAGCGCAGGCATTTGCTAGTTTTCACATTTCGCTGGACGTATATAGCCGTACCAGCCTGCCTGTGCACCACGAAACGGCACAGGCCTTTTTCTTAAAATTTTATGAAGAAGGCAAATTCATTGAGCAGGAGAGTGAGCAGTATTACGACCCCAAGGAGAATCTTTTCCTGGCCGACAGGTACATACGTGGTGAGTGTCCCGTCTGCGGCAACCCCAACGCCTATGGCGACCAGTGCGAGAACTGCGGCAGCACCCTCAGCCCTACTGACCTGAAGCATCCGCGCTCTGCGCTGAGTGGTGAAACGCCAATCCTGAAAACCACGCGGCACTGGTTTCTCCCATTGGATGCCTGGCAGGATAGCATCGCGCATTACATAGAAAGCCATTCCGACGACTGGAAACCGAACGTGCTGGGCCAGTGCCGCTCTTGGCTGAAAGACGGCTTGAAGCCCCGCGCCATGACCCGCGACCTGGACTGGGGCATAGATGTGCCGCACAGCATACCGGGCCATGAAGGCAAGAAGCTTTATGTTTGGTTTGACGCACCCATCGGCTACATCAGCGCCGCCAAAGACTGGGCCGCCCGCCGCGGCACCCCCGATGCCTGGAAGCCCTACTGGCTGAAAGACGCTGCAGGCGGTGATGCCAAGCTGATACACTTCATCGGCAAAGACAACATCGTTTTTCACTGCATCATCTTTCCAGCTATGCTGCGCGCTGAGGGCAGCTACATCGTAACCGAGGCGGTGCCCGCCAATGAGTTTATGAATCTGGAGGGTGACAAAATAAGTACAAGCCGGAATTGGGCTGTGTGGGCGCATGAGTTTATTAATGATTTCTCAGCAACGCCCCGCGCTGCAGACCTACTCCGCTATGTGCTGTGCAGCACCCTGCCCGAAACCAAGGATGCCGACTTTAGCTGGAAAGATTTTCAGACGCGCATAAACAGTGAGCTGGTAGCCATCTACAGCAACTTTGTTCACCGCGTGCTCAGCCTGATACACAAGTACTACACGGGTGTGGTGCCCGCCCCTGCACAGACACTTGCGCTTGACGATGCCCTTCTGCGTGAAGTGAGCACACGCAAACATGCAGCCGGCCTGGCCATAGAGCAGTACCGCTTTCGCGATGCACTCATAGAGGTAATGAACATAGCCCGCACCGGCAACAAATACCTGGCGGATACCGAGCCCTGGCACCTGCACAAAACCGACCCCGCACGCACCCAGACGGTGCTTTACCATGCCCTACAAGTGGTGGGTATGCTGGGCATTGTCACTGAGCCCTTCCTCCCTGAAACTGCCGCTGCCCTGCGAGCCATGTTGGGCATGGAAGCGAAGCCCTGGGCCACAGCACCCACAGCGCTAGGCCTTACCCCCGGCCACACGCTGCAGGCCGCTGAGATGTTATTTAAGAATGTGGAGGATGAGCAGATAGCACTACAACTGGCCAAACTGGATGCCAGCCGCACTGCCTACCAGGCTGCGAATAGCGCACAAACACCCGCCGCCGCACAGCCTGTAGCGGCGAAGCCCATCAAGCCTATCATTAGCTATGAGGAATTTGACAAACTGGATCTGCGCCTAGGCACCATCACTGCCGCTGAGCGCGTACCCAAAGCTGATAAATTGTTAAAACTTACCGTAGCGCTGGGTACCGATACGCGCACCATCGTAAGCGGCATTGCTGAGCACTTTACCCCCGAGGCCATTGTCGGGCAGCGCGTGCTGGTGCTGGCCAACCTGGCCCCACGCAAACTGCGCGGCATTGAGAGCCAGGGCATGATACTCATGGCCGAGAACGCTGATGGCAAGCTCACCTTTGTGCAGCCAATGGCTACTGAGGTATTTGTTGATGGTAGCATTGTAAAATAATCCTTATCACCTAGATTGTAAATATGGCGACCGAAGAATCATTACATGCACTGATTCAGGAGGCCCTGCAGGCCGCACCTCAGCTTTTTGCTGAGCATGAGTTGGCTTATCTGGGCGCTACAGGCCGCATAGATGCCGCCCTGCGCGACAAGTTGGCCTTCTGGCTGCACCAGAAAGTAGGCGAGCAGTACCGCGTAGCCCGCGAGTGGCGCCGGTACGACTTTCCCGGCCGCAACGATGTGATGCTGCTAAACGCAACGAATGTACCTCAGGTAGTGGTACAGATACGCAGCAACCTGCAGCCGACGGACATCGCCCTGTACATGCTCGAAATGCAGAGCGACCTCATCCGCCTCCGCGATGTAGCCGCGCCTGAAACTCTGATGTACCATGTGGTACTATTGGGCGCACCGCTACCCTCGCTTTCCTATACCCCACAGGCACCAGGCAGCCCGGATGCAGCGAATCCTTTTGGCAGCTTTACCCCCATGGCCGGATATTTTGAAAACTGGACCCGCGCCTGGCAGCAGCTGCGCACAGACTGGGAGCAGGTGTACTGGCAGACGCTGGCCCGTTGGCAAGACTACGCCTTTATCACGCTCGGTATGGACAGCAGCAAGCTGGCTACCGAGCGGCTGGATGCTGGCACCTACTACGGCACCCGCCTACAGTATATCCTATTCATCAACGGCCCTTTCACGGTAGCCGACAACATCTTTCAGATTAGCGGCTGGCGCAAACCCTAAGAAATATCTACTACTTTACGCTATGCTCCAGCTGTCACTTCCAGTAGTTGATCGCCGCTGAAATGTTGCTGCGCCAGCTGCTGTACCTGGCCTGGCGATACCTGCTGAATAGCCTCAAAGGCTGCTGTTATATCTGAGAGGGGCAGCTCATTGGCCCATACATTCTTAAAGATGTCGGCAATCTGAAAAGGTGTCTCCTGCTCGCTGATGAGCTGGCCCAGCAGGTGGTTGCGCGCACGGTCCAGTTCTTCCGGTGGCATGGGTTCCTGCTGCAATCGTGCTATCTCAATCCGTATCTGCTTCAGGGTATCTTCTACATATTCGTTCCCAACATCTGTACCTATGGCAAAGTGCCCGGCGTGTTTCAGGCAGCTCCATTGCGCATGTACACCATAGGTGTATCCTTTGTCTTCGCGTATGTTTTGCATAAGCCTGCTACCAAAGTAGCCACCAAGCACAGTAGTTACCAGCCGCATGGCATGGTAATCCGAATGGTTTCGCGGTGTGGCTGCATGGCCCACCCGTATGCTGCTCTGCACGCTAGCGGTTGCGGGTAGTTTTATACGCTCGCGGCCTTGTTTGGGCGTTGTATGATGACCCGCTGCAGCTGAACTGCCACCAAAAGCCACGGGTTGTATCACGCCCAGGTGTTGATTGAGATTGCCCACCAATTCACCAGGCTCAAACTGCCCCGCCGCAATGATGGCACAATTGCCCGCTGTGTAGGTTCGCTTAAAATGCGTGCGCAGTGCTTCGCTTGAATACGCCGAATAGTGCTCAGGCGTAGCTGTAGTGCCATAGGGGTGCCCCATGCCATACAATCCTTGTAAGAAATGTTTGCGTGCATGGTAGGTGGTTTTCTGCGTTTCTACTGCCAAGCCCTGCAGCTCCCGCGTGCATAGCTGCTCAAACTCAACCTGGGGGAATGCTGCGTTCAGCCATATCTCCTGTAGCAGTGGCAGCGCTGCGGGTAGCTGGCGTGTGAGTGCACTTAGGGTAAGCGTACTGATTTCGTACCCACTGCTCACATTAAAAAATGCTCCCAGGTATTCTAGCTTTTCTGCAAGCTGTTGTGCGCTTAGGTTATGCGTGCCTTCATTCAGCATGCGCAGTGCGATGGCGTCCAGCCCGGGGTGTGGCTCGTGGGCGTGCCCGGCACGAAACACCAGCTGCAGCTCCAGCACGGGCTGTGTGCCAAAGCGCACCATGTGCAGCGGTATGCCATTGTCCAGTGTAGCCGTTTGAATGTAGGGTAGTACCGGTGCGTGCAGCGCAAAGGCTGCAGGGGCAAGGGTTCGGTTTAGTTGTTGCATTCGGTTCTTGTTCCTTGATTTACACTTATTGAGAAATCCCAAACGAAGTTCAGGATGGCGGTTTCCAGAAACAGCGTTTAGATATTGGGCGTATAGTACAGGGTACTGCAGTTTTCATTTCGCAGTATCGCATGGCGGGCCGTGTGTATGTCTGCCAGGGTTACTGCATTGTAAGCATTCCATTCTGTGTTGACCAGGCTGGCATCGCCCAGGCTGTCGGCCAGTGCCAGGGCCAGGGCGCGGTTTGCCACTTCTGTTCGCTCAAAAGCCATGAGGCTTTCTGCTTTGTTTTTCTGCCGCTGCAGTTCTGCATCTGTAAGGGTATCCAGTTGGGTTAGGGCATCTGCCAGTTCAGCTTCATAGGCTTGTGGGCTTATACCTTCAGCAAGCTGTGCATTGATGCCCAGCAGGCTAGCGTCATAGAGGCCCCAGCAGAAAGCGCTCACGCTTGTGGCTACCTGGCGCTCGTGAACCAGACTGGTGTAGAGGCGGGCTGCCTTGCTGCCACTCAGTAAGTCAGTTAGCATGTCAGCGGCGTGGTAGCCTGCTGCCGTGCGTGCCGGGCTGTGGTAGGCCTTGTACACCATGGTGTGGGGCACGGCGCCCTGCACCGTGCGCGCGCGCGCGGCAGTCTGCACAGGCTCGGTGGGCCTCGTGGGCCGTTTCACTTCGCGGCGTGGGATGGGCGCAAACCATTTGTTTAACAGCTTTTCCACTTCACTTGTTTTTACGCCACCAGCAACCACTAGTGTGGCGTTGTTTGGCGCATAAAAACTGTAAAAAAACTCCTCTATCTCGGGCAGTGTAACTACCTCTACATGTTCCGGCGATACGCCGATTGTCATCCACTTATAGGGGTGTGTGGTATAAGCCAGAGGGCGCAGGTGCAGGTAGGCATCGCCGTAGGGCTGGTTTAGGTAGCGCTGCTTAAACTCCTCTATCACCACACTTTTCTGCACATCCAGCGCCCGCTGGCTAAAGTCCAGCGCCAGCATGCGGTCGCTCTCCAGCCAGAGTGCCGTTTCGAGTTGTGTCGCGGGTAGGGTGATATAATAGTTGGTGATATCGGCATTGGTAAAGGCGTTGTTCTCGCCGCCCACGCGCTGCACATGCGCGTCATAGTCAGGTATGTGGCGGCTACCGCCAAACATGAGGTGCTCAAAGAGGTGGGCCAGGCCGGTGCGTTCGGGCTGCTCGTCGCGGCTGCCCACGCGGTAGAGCACGTTTACGGCAGCTTTCTGCACGGCCGAATCTTCGTGCACCAGTACGCGCAGGCCATTGGCCAGTTCCAGGGTTTCGTAGTGTATCATTGCATTAGCTTAAGAAGCCGTAGTGTATAAGGGCTGCGAAAATAGGCAACAAAAAAAGGCGTGCTACCAATCCTTTTAGCAGTAGCTTCGGTTGTTTATTTGTACCTCTATTTCTATGGCCCTCAAAGCAGGCGACGCTGCCCCCGATTTTACCCTGCCTAGCACGGCGGGTACCCCCTTTACCCTGAGCCGTGATGCAGCGGGCCAGGCCGTAGTGCTGGCTTTTTACCCGGCTGACTTTACCCCCATCTGTACGGCAGAGATGTGCAGCTTTCGCGATGGCTTTGAAGGGCTTAAAAATCTGGGCGTGCCGGTGTATGGCATCAGCCGGGATGACATAGCTACGCACGACAAGTTCCGTGCGGCGCACCACCTGCCTTTTCATTTGCTCAGCGACCCCGACTATACCGTGCTGAAAGCCTTTGGGCTATTCGTGCCGCTGCTTGTACGTTTTCAGCGCATAACGCTGCTGCTGGATGCTGCGCACAACGTGGCCGCGATACACGACAACCCAATTGCCAGCGCTGGACACTTGCGCCATATGGTGAAAGCGCTCACGCAATAGGTACTGTTTACTACCTACGTTTGCTTTTGGGGTAAAAGTAAGGCGCAAAACTGTTAACGATTTCTTTTTGCAACTGCTCAGGCTTGGTCGGTTCTACGCCATCGCCATGTACACGTTTGTAAAATACTACTTCATTTTTCTCTTTGTCTAGCGCAAAGCTATATATGGTGGCATACGCTTTGTTCGGCACAGGTACCACCACCACAGTGCCTAGGGTAAGAATTCCCGTTAGTATACCTACGCCAACACCTTTGGCTACCTGTTTGCCAAAGTTGCCTTTGAGCCCTGTAAAGCCAAACACCAGTGTGCCCATTGCATAGCGGCAGTTGTGTTTTTCTAAAATATATGCCATGCTCGGGGTAAGGGCTACCGTAACAGTTCTTCGTTTTAGTGCCTCTACTGTCTTTACTATTTCTATCATTTCATTAAAAAGCGATCGGGTAGAAACGCTGTCTGGGTTGAAAGGCACCTGCTGAACTTGCTGGGGTATTGCTGCTACTAGGCCTTGCCGCACATAGCCAGCCACTTCTTTTGATACTTCCGGGCTAAACTCGCGTTTGTTCTGTTTACCCACCGTATCGATGTTTACGAGGGGCTCGAAAACCAATATTTTATCAATACCCGGTGTACTGCTCTGGGCTGATATGGCTGCAGGTGTTGCATAAAGCAAAACCAAAGTGATTGCGACAAACTGAAAAGGAAATTTCATGAATACGATAATACTGAGTCATTGGTTTCAACCTTACACATACAGCAGCGCCCAGGCGATGAGCACCGCCTGAATGGGCAGCCGCACCCACAGCGTCCATTCCGGTATTTTGCGAAACTGCCCCTGTCGTTTGAGTTGTAGCATGTATACATTGGCCGGGAAGATAGCAATGAGTAGCGCCACCACGCCCCAGGCTGCGGGCACGCGCAGCGGCACATAGAGCAGTGCCAGGCCCAGCGCCACTTCTGCCAGGCCAGCCAGTGCATTCATCAGGGTGGGGTTTGGCAGCCAGGCAGGTATGATGCGCAGGTACATGCGCGGCTGCACAAAGTGGTTGATGCCTGCGCCTACATACAGTGCGGCCATGAGGTACAGGTGCCAGGGTGCTTCCATCGTTCGTTACAGTGAGTTACTAAATGTAGCGGTTTATGTGAACACGCGGCGCAGCTTTTCCACTACTTTAGTAGCATGAAGCGTATACTAGCTGCTCTACTCTGTGTGGCAATATGGGCGCCAGTATGCCAGGCACAGGGCCGCTTGCTGCCTGACACGCTGCACCGTGGCGAACTGGAGATTGCGGTGCCGCACAGCGGCCAGGCGGGGCTGGTATATGCCCTCTACCTGCCTAAGCAATACACGCCCACACGCACCTGGCCCGTAGTGTACTGTGTGGATCCTGACGGCCGCGGCACTGCACCACTGGAGCAGTTCCGCGCGGGGGCTGATGCCTACGGCTACATCCTGGTGGGGCTATACAGCTACAGCCGTGACAACCCCAACGCGGGCCTGATATCCCTGCCCCTTGTAATAGCCGAGACACGTGCACGGTTCAGCATAAACCCCCAGCGCATGTACTTTGCCGGCCTGGGCAGCGGGGCCCGCTTTGCTTACACCTTTGCGCGGCAGCGTGGTGGCGCTGCTGTCTTGCTGCTCTGCGGTGCAGGCATTAACAATGCCTACCCCCTGAGCCGCGCGGTACCTTTTGGGCTGGTGCTTGCTGCTGGGCAGCAAGACATGAACTTTGCCGAGCTACAAACGCTCACGGGGCTGGCCAGCGAACTGGGTCTGCCAAATCGCATGTTTGTTTTTGGCGGCGGGCACACCTGGCCGCCCCCTGCCACTTGCACAGAGATGCTATACTGGCTGCAGGTAGATGCCTACAAACGCAAACTGGAACCCGCCGCCCTGCTGGCCCAGCTCAAACCTGAACTGATCGCACAGTTTGCCCAGCGGCTTTCCAAGGCGGATAGCGTGGAACGTAGCGGATACCGGTACACAGCTTTCTTGCAGTACACCGCCCTGGCCACTGACTATACCGATGTGCTGGATGCTGACATTGCCATGAATAGCGCCGCACGCTTCAAGTCCGATCCCGCTGTGGAGGATTCCTTACTAGCTGTAAATACAACCCTCAGCACGGAACAGCTCTTTCGTGGGCAGATAGACCAGGGGTTTAGCAGTATACTCTATGGTACCAGTGCAAAGCCGATGAGTTTCTGGCGCGAACTTAACGGTAACCTGAGCAACCAGGCCCAGCAGGCTGTGAGCATCATGCAGAGCACCATGGCCCGCAGGCTGGTAACGTATTTGACGGAAGGCCTCTTTGAGTATACGGAACAACAACTGCGCGCCCGCCAGTACGACAAAGCCGAGAAGCTGGCTGAAGTGTGGCAGCTTGTGCAGCCTGAGCGCTTTCAGGGCTACTATGTAGCAGCGCTCTCCTATGCCCAACTGGGCCGTAAAAACCGCGCACTCGAAAAACTGGATGAAGCCGTAACACACGGGTTTCGCAATGCGCGACTGGTAGAGCAGGAAAAACTGCTGGAGCCCATACGCCAGGAGGCTGACTACCTGCGCATCCTCAGCCGCATGCGGGCGGGGTCGTAATTCATTATTTACTATTTTGCGCTGAAAACATGTTTGCACATATCCGAAGCTCACTTTTGCAAACAGCTGACTTTACTAATAATGAGTTGGATTTCTTCTGCTCCAAACTCGAAGTAAACCAATTAAGATATAGAGACTTTCTATACGAAGAGGGCCAAGTGTGCAGTAGCGTAGCTTTCATAAACAAGGGCTGCCTGCGCTACTATTACCTTGCAGAGGGAGAGGAGCATACCCTTCAGTTCTTCTTTGAAAATGCATGGTACACGGATTATGAAAGTTTTCTTACTGAGAAGCCCACGGCCCAATTTATTCAAGCACTAGAGCCCACCGAGCTTCTGATATTATCTAAGCATAGCCTGACAGAACTTTATAACACAATACCCAAATTTGAACGATTTGGCCGAATCATGGCCGAGCAGGCCTATCTGGGTTCACGCAAAAAAAATGTGGCTTACCATACCCTGACCCCGGAAGACCAATACCTCAAGTTAGTGCATGAGCGGCCAAAAGTGATACAGCGCGTAGCGCTAAAATACATAGCCTCATATTTAGGTATTCAACCTGAGAGCCTGAGCCGGATACGCAAGCGGCTTTTTGACGAAAAGGAAAACTCTTAACCCAAGTCAAGGAAGAAGGGCTACAGAAGCCCGAGGTTTGTACTGTTTTACTAAAAACAATACAAACATGAAAAAAACCATTCTACTGATTGCCGTAGCCTTCCTTTGCATAACGGCAGCACAAGCACAAGACGGTAAGCGTACCGTATATGGTGAGGTAGGGTTTGGTTTCGGCCAGACGCTCTTCTTTGGCAACATGACAAACAACTTGGTGCAATCCTACGGCGGTAGCTTTAAGCCCGGGGTAGGATACAACCTGCTGATGGGATTTTATGTAGCCCCCGATAGATGGAGAGGTCTTGGTGTGGGTGCACGTATGAAAGGAACTTTCGGTACCTCAGTTAAAGGTGACTTTGACGATAGCTACATATTCAACTATTACAATGCATCTATTACTGCAAAGCACTATCTGTTTAGCCTCACATTTAACAAAGGCATCTATGCGCGCAGCGGGGTTGGGTTCGGCCAGTTTACCACCAAGCGTGTAAACGAAGCTACCAAACTCTATAAGCACCAGTATGCACTGGGGGTATCCTTGCAGGGCGGGGTGGGCTACACCTGGCAGCGCAAAAACACTGCGATTAGCGTAGAGGCCGAGTTTGAGTACGCTACGCGTGGCGGTACAGCAGACGGCATCGGAGATTTGCAGTATCAAACAGGCCAAATTGGCATCAACGCACTAATTGCATTTTGAATACGATTTCTTAGTACACGTAGCATTTCCCTTATGAACCCCTTTTCAAACACAAACAAAACAATTGTCATCCTGCTTCTTGTGGCTGAGATGCTAACTGTAACGGCTGCCGCGCTTCTGTTAGGTAAGTACTTTGACTTTCCCGACGTCCTTCGGCAGCCCGCTGATGCCGCTTTTGCACGCTTTGCGCAAAACCGTTCGCTCATCGTACCGTTGTACTATATCTTCCTGCTTTCTTCGCTGTTGTATATTCCGCTATCGTACTGGCTGCAGCAGGTGCTGCAAGATACCACCGGTAAGCTGGCACTACGTGCACTAAGCGGACTGGGGATTGCTACGGCTATTTTTCAGGCCATTGGCTTTGTGCGTTGGATCTTCATGATGCCCTACTTAACCGATACGTATTACAACCAGCCGGAAACCAAACACACAATAACCATCGTGTATGAAATGATGAACCGCTTTGCGGGCATGAGCATAGGTGAGCACCTCGGGTTTATTGCCATGGGTAGCTGGACAATTCTGCTAGGCATAGTACTGATAAACCATGCGCAGTTTAAGCCATGGCTGGGCTATGCGGGCTTGTTTATCAGCTTCTTGCTGCTCATTAGCGTACTTGAACATTTCGGCGGCGAAGATGCCGCAATGTTTGGCACGCTTAATTTTCTGGCCAACACGCTCTGGGCTATTTGGCTTGTGGCAGTTGCCGTACAGATTGGCCTCGTAAAAACTGAACCTGCCTAGCTGGTATGGTCCAGTACTATCTTCCAGCGGCCCTGCTTGCGCTTGAATACCAGGCTGAACATACCACTCTGCGTTTCGGGTTTGTCTGCCGTGCCACGTACCAGCGTAAACTTACCCAGCACATACGCGGCATCAGGCCCGAGCAAATCAACGGTGAATATGTCAAACTTCAGCGTGCCCATCGCGGCTTTGTCAGGGTAGTTCTTCTGGTAGCGCTCCAGTGTGGCCTGCCAGCCCTGCGTTACACCGCTCTTGCCTACAAAGCGCAAGCTGTCGCTCTGCCAGTAGCCCAGCATAAAGCTCTCTTTGTCGGCGCGGTTCCAGGCTGCCAGCTGCTTGTCCAGCACAGTGCGGATTTCGGCCTCGTTCTGGTTGGCAGTTTGTGCAGCAAGTGAAGTGCACATGCTCAGCAGAAAGCAGCTCAATAGCATGTATCGCATAGGATGATTGGGATAAGAGGTGTAGAATGACAAGTGTAGCAGGATAGTTCTGCAATTACGGTGATGCCAAGCTACGCACGCATAGCCCAGTTTACGATTTATTACTAACTATTTTGAAGATAGCTTAGTACACCCTTCGGCGGCCTTGCCAGTCGTCCAGCATCAGGTTATAGTAAAAGCGGTTGTTCTGCTTGGCCTTAAGCCAGAGGTCAGCGCGCATGATGGGCTCCCAGGCCCGCGGGAACACCTGCAGGCTGCGCTCTTTTACTTTCTTCTTTTCCAGGTAGATGCCCAGCTGGTTCAGGCAGTCCATCACTGGCCGGCCTTCGTTGTCTTTTAGCCGTTTCAGGTTCAGCTTGTGCCGCTCTATGAGTAGCTGCGTTTCGCCCATGTCGGCGTTCATATCCATATACATCATCACTTCCATGAGCCAGATCAGGGGGTGCTCTTGCAGCTCTGGGTACTGGCCGCGGTAGTGCTTCAGCTCCTCCAGCGCCTGGCGGGGCAGGTGTGCGGCCAGCAGCATGCTCTGCCGGTACACGATGCATCGGATGATTTGCTGGCGGCTGGCCGTTTCGCTGTTGATGGCAGAGAGCATCTGGCGCAGCGCCGTTGGCAGGTCGTTCTCATAGAAATAGTGTAGCGCGCTCAGCTCGTAGTAATCCAGCATGAACACTTCCTTCACTTCATCTGTAAGCCCGTTTACATCTTTGCTTAGCTTGTAGATCAGCCCCGTGAGCTGCAAAAAGTCGCCGCACTGCAGGCAGCTACGCAGCACCATGTTGGTGAGCTGGTAGTAGTACACGCCCTGGCTGCTCTCTTCTTTGGCCGCGGCCTTGTACACCTGTATCAGCATGCGGTGGTATTGCTCATAGTTATCTATAAGGCTGTAGTAGGCCTGCTCACAGCGCAGTTTTTCCAGCACTAAGGGCGTGAGCGGCCCTCCCAGTTTCACCGCTTGCAGGCGCTGGTATTGCTGCTCGGCTTTGGCGCGCACCACGTCAGCACTGGCTTGGTCCTCATTGCCTTGCAGCAGGCTCAGGCTATGCAGCACGCTCTCCACCAGCAGTTCAGGTTTCTGCTGGTCGTGAAAGTCGAGTTCGAGTTGCGCCAGCTTCTCATAGGCTTGCAGCGAGTTGTTCTTGCTCAGCACGATGGCTTTGCGCTGCAGGCGCACGGCCAGTTCGGCTTCCGCCGGGCGTGAAAGCTTCTGGGCTACGGCCAGCGCTTCTTCCCCATAGGCGCGTGCAGCTTCACCCATCTTGCGCTGTAGCAGCACGTTCGCACGGCTATACAATCGGGTAAACTCATAGTTCGGGTTCTGCCCGTTGCTGTATTCCAGCAGCACCACCAGCACGTCGTCCATCAGCGTGCGTTTCTGCATGCTGTAAAATGCACGCGACACATCAGAGAAATGTTCGTTGTAAATCTGCTGGTCCAGGGCCTTGCTAAAGGTAGGCGCCTTGAGGTAACCCTCATAAATGCGCAAGAAACGGCCGCTGCGTTTATTAAGGTTATACAACCGCTTCTCTTCCTTGGCTAGCGACTGTATAAGATCGTAAAGAATCTGCATAGCATGTTTAGCAAATACTACTGATAATCAACTGATTAACTGCCCCAATATAGATGCTTAAGGGTTAAGAAAGCAAGCGTAAGGTCAAAAATTATATACCCTTAACCTGACTCCAATGCGCATTTATTAAGCGGCTAACTTGGGTATTCCCGCCTTTTTCAATAAACTGGTACAACTAATGCAGCGTGTAACGTATGAAAACCCTCAGCCCCAACTGGTTTACCGAAGGCACACTGGACTTTGAGTACAAACAATACATCCTGCTGGCCTACCTCAGCGCGGTGCAGCAATACTACCGCGAGAGCAAGCTGTATCCTGTGCTGGCCGATGTCATATTCCACACGCGAAACCTGGAGCAATACCGCCAACTGAAGGAGCAGCTCGCGGGGCAGTTCCCAGCTACACTTACAGGCCTGGATGCCGAGCAGCTCACCCTGCGCTACACGCCCCAGCTTACTGACGATGCCGTGCTGCAGGAGATAGACCAGATTGTAGACTTTGCCCTACCCGAGCTGCACCGCCATGCGCAAGAAGGCCGCGGGATGTATGATGTAATAGACAACGGCCTGACACTGGAACCCGTAGGCTTGCTGCCACTGTACCGGCTGGAGGGCTACCTGCTGCTGCGCATCAATGGGCTGCGCGAGGTGCAGGTGTACCGTTACACGGTTGCCATGCTGAGCAGTGCCGGGGTGGGGAGTACAGTGTCGGCACTGGGCTCACGCGCGGCCAGCGCAGCAAAACCCCAGCGCCTGCAAGGCATACACACAGCCTGGGTGAGCAGCTTTACTTGGAGCCTGGCACAAACCTACCAGAGCATGAAACTTTCATTAATACAGCAATATGCTGAGCTGCCTAACCCGGCTACGTTTGCCGTGGAGAGCGCGCTCCAGGCCCCGGTCATGGAGAGCGTGCTGCCGATAGCGAAGCGCAGGCTGCTGGTGGCGGTGAATAGCGAAAGCTAGGATGCGCGCCCGATTGCGCAGCGCATGCGCTGGCTTGCCAGTTTCATGCAACTTCCTTACTTTGTCTACATCAATCTAGCTGGCGTATGAAACATTTCTGGCTTACAATATGGATATGGGTATGCGGCTGTTCAGCGTTCTGCCAGCCAGCGGACAACGCCGCACCCAAGCGCCGCATGTGTTACAGCGAATGGATTGGAGAAATGGATAATTGTAAAAAGCAATCTTATGAATTGACCGATGCCGAAATCTATTTTGACTCTAATAGGGATACTGCCTTTACAGTCGATGGTCTGCCCAACATAAACAACCGTATTTTTAAATTACCTATTCGTTTAGATAAAGTAGCATTCAAGGAAGGGCTAAGTTTTGAAAACTGTGTCTTTTATGGCTCAGTTTTTTTAACAGATTGTGAACTCAATCAAGTTTTTTTTAAGTCATCTGCTTTGAATAGCATTGTTTTGCTAGCAGGTTGTAAACTTAGTTCACTATATCTAACAAGTGATACACTTACTCAATTTTGCTTAGTAAACTGTCCATCTACTGATGCTTCTATATTTTCTAATATTCAGATTCTGAATTGTGTATTTAAAAAATTTATGCCCATTGAAAATTTATATGGGATTAAAACAGGATCCATGAAATTTAACGCACTATACTTTTCTTCTTCTGAGTTTCATTATTATTTAATTGGAAACCATTTTTTGTATGAAGGCGCACCTGAATTTAATCCTAGTATTGAGTTTAACAACTTATTGGGTAGCGGCTATCACTTAACAAACAATAGGCTCAATACCTCACTGTTGTTTAGTCAATGCATAATCAATAAACAGTTCACTTGGTTAAACAATGAAACCAACGCCCCGCTAACATTTCATTCTTCTTCTTTCAAACCAGGAAAAATCGAGTTAGATTTTGCTAGCATTTACCATAACCCAGCATTGATTGTAACTAACGCAGTGATACAGGACGACAGTATTTTTAACCGTTCTCTTTGGCTTAATCCAAAACTTAAAAATTATTTACCCGATAACGTTCTTTCTAGATTCAGGTACGAGGTTAACGGGTATAGCTTAAATGGGTATGGCGATAAGATGAGCGCGAATGAAACACTGCTTTTCCGGCATAATATTGACAGAGCTTACCGCTCATTGTACGCCCAATTTTACACGGCGCTTAAGCAAGACGGGCAGCAAGAAGATGCCAATCTTTGTTACATACAGTTGAAAGATATTGAAACCCAAAGGCTCAAATTTGAACTGGCAGATAGCTATACCTTAAGCAATTGGTTTGCTTTTCGATTAAACCAATTTATTAGATTTTTAGCAGATTACGGCACTAACCCGCCTAAGGCCCTTATTAACTCCCTATTTGTAATTCTTATTTTCGGGGTGCTGTACTTCCTCTTCCCCTCCGAGCCCGACAACCTGAGCCGCACGCGCTGGCTGCCCTTCTTCAGTACGCTGCAAGCCTACATCACGCAGCATGTGCAGCTACCCGAGCTCAGCCGCGCAGACCAGGCGCGCAAGGTGCAGCGCCTACAGCAATTCAAAGAAAACCTGGAAACCGCACGGCAAGACATGCCGCCCGCACTGGCCTGGCTCAGCCTGCCGCTCTACCACAGCGCCACCACCTACTACCGCCTGCAGGGCTGGCTGCTGCGCCGCGCAGATGTGTTGCCCGAAGCCTGGAGCCAGCTCAGCCCGGGCCGTAAATTTTCTAAAGGATTTCTCATTACCGCGTATGCCTTCCTGTTCCTGTTTTGGGGCCTGATGGTGCGCCTGCTCAATGCCCTGGCCCTCTCGCTCAATGCATTCGTCACGTTAGGCTACGGCGAGATACAGGCGCGCGGCATCGCCCGCTACCTGGCCGTGTTGGAGGGCGTATGCGGCTGGTTCCTGCTCAGCATCTTCAGCGTGAGCCTCATCACCCAGCTCATGCAGTGAGACCAGGCCGCAGAAAAGACTGAAAGCGATGAAACAGAATGCAGCCCAGGTGTGTTATATTTGAGACTACTGTGGTATGTGTATGAAAGGCCTATTGTTATCTGCGGTACTGGTTCTGTTTGGTTTCTTGCTGAACGGCCAGATACCCGATCAAACCGTGGCGGGCATCGTGCCAGATGCGCCCCTACCCGTAGAGCGCCTCAGCGAGCAGCTAACACCCGCTGATGGGCAGCCTGCCAGCAGCCCCTGGCTGTGGGGGCCGCAGCGCAGCGCAGACCCTAACATTGCTCGCTATTCGCCCTTCATGCGGGCAAACCCCCTCATCTATGGCGGCTATTTTAATGTGAATAGGCCAGACTATCCAGGCGGCCGCAGGCTCGGACTATTGAGCAGCACTACACTGGGCATTATGGCCACCGGCAATGTGTACCCGCTGGTGGCAAACCAGCGGCTAGGTGAGCAGGGTGGCGCATCTCCTGACGAGCGTGCCGCTGCCTACTATCAGAACCGCCGCGCCGACGATTTTGAGCCCTACCTGCCTGACGAGCCCCGCAGCAGCCCAGCCCCCTACGACCCCTATACTGACCCCACCAACCCCTTCTACAGCCCCTGGCGCAATAGCCCCTACGGGCCCTACGGCCCTATGGCCAACCGGATGTGGGGTAACCCGTTCTACAATGGCTACATGATGGATCCATTTTACAGTCCGTTTGGCTACGGCAGCATGTACGGCAACCCCTTCTGGCCCAGTATGGGGCTAGGCATAGGTATGGGCGCTGGGGGCTTCTGGCCCAGTATGGGCATCGGGTTTACACCGTTCAATGCGGGGCTGGGTTTTTCAGGCATGAACCCTGCGCTAGGCTACAACTACTTTGACACCACCTACAGGCACTGGCGCTGAGTGAATTTTTTCAGGCTTTTTTAGTGTGGGTTGTTGTTTACGCAAAATTGACATGGGCAGTGGGTTAACCCTCCAGCAGGCGGCCCGAAATGGGTTACCTTTGTGGCCCGATTGAGCAGCACTTTTACTGTTACCACCCTTCATCCACTTAAGCATTCACGTATATGGCAGACGCTACCCAAAATGGCCCAAATGGAACTACTGGAAATAACCCCTTTCAAGCCTTTGGCATGGGCGCTGTGCCGGAAGACATTTTGCAAAAACACGCCGAACAGCTGAAGCAGATGAACGAAAAAATAATGCAAATGATACCCGGCGCCAAAGGCAACGCCTTTCAGACGGAGCTGGCGCAGAGCTACCTGGAGCTGCTCCAACAAATCATGAACAACCCGCAAGGCTGGATGCAGATGCAAAACCAGTTTATGCAGGACCAGATGAAGCTATGGATGAATTTCTGGGCGCGTAGTTATGGCATGCAGGGGGAAGCCGTGGTGCAGCCCGATAAAAGCGACAAACGATTTGCGCACGAACAGTGGAATGCGAACCCGGTATCGGATTTTGTGAAGCAGAGCTACCTGCTTACCAGCAACTACCTGATGAAAACGGTGCAGCAATTCCCGGTAAAAGACGATGAAGACAGCCGCCTGCTGAGCTACCACATGAAGCAGTTTGTAGATGCGATGAGCCCCAGCAACTTTGCCACAACGAACCCCGAGGTGATGCAGAAAGCAATGGAGACGGGCGGGCAGAGCCTGATGCAGGGTTTCCAGAATATGATGGAAGACATGCAGAAGGGCCGCATCACCATGACCGATGAAAAGGCATTTAAGGTAGGGGAGAACATTGCCATTACAAAAGGCAGCGTGGTATATGAGAACGACCTGATACAGCTCATTCAATACAGCCCGACTACCGAGCAGGCTTATGAAGTGCCGCTGCTCATCATCCCGCCATGGATTAACAAGTTTTACATTCTGGATTTGTCTTCAGAAACCTCATTCGTAAAATACTGCGTAGATAACGGTATTACGCTCTTTATGGTGAGCTGGCGGAATGTGGGCCCGGATATGGCCAATACCACCTGGGATGACTACATCAGCAAAGGGGCACTCACAGCGCTGGACAAAGTGCTGGAAGTGTGCGGCACACCCAAACTGAACGTGATAGGCTACTGCATAGGCGGCACACTTCTGAGCTGTGCGCTGAGCATACTCAAGAGCCAGAAGCGCGACATCATACAGCGCGCGACCTACTTTACAGCGCTAACAGACTTTGAAGATGTGGGCGAGATTAAAGTGTTCGTAACCGAAGACCAGATACGAGAACGCGAGCGTGAAATGCAGCGGGGTGGCATCATGGCTGGTAATAAAATGAGCAATGCGTTTGCCTTCCTACGGGCAAACGATCTGGTGTGGAACTACGTAGTGAACAACTACCTGATGGGCAAAGAGTATGTACCCTTTGACTTGCTGTTCTGGAATGGCGACCCCACCAACCTGCCTGGGGCCATGTATATATACTACATGCGCAACATGTATTTGGAGAACAACCTGAGCAAGCCGGGCAAACTTACCATGCTTGGCTACCCAATAGACTTAGGCACCATCGATGTGCCCGTGATGAGCATAGCTGCGCGTGAAGACCACATTGCGCCGTGGAAGAGTGTGTTCAAGGGCAAGCAGAACTTTGGCAGTGATGTGCAGTTTGTGCTGGGTGCCAGTGGGCACATTGCGGGCATCGTGAACCCGGCCAGCAAGAACAAGCGTGAGTTCTGGTTTGGCCCCAGCATAAAGGGCAAGACAAGTGATGCGTGGCTGGCAGAAGCCACGAACCAAAAGGGTAGCTGGTGGAACCACTGGCTGGTGTGGAACATAGCAGGTAGCGGCAAGAAAATAGCGACTCGTACGCAGCTGGGTGGCGGCAAACTAAAAGTGCTGGAGCCTGCCCCAGGCCGGTATGTAGCTGAGGAAGTGCCCGTGAGCGCTACGCTATAAGTAGAGCAGGGGTGGTAATAAGCCGGGTGCTGGCTGGGCTCAAACTGAAGAAAGAAAAAGTATTTGCATAAAAAAGGCGCTACTGATGTAGCGCCTTTTTTACAACCTGCCTAAAGGCTTATTTTTTGTTGCTTACGCCACTGGTGCTACCTGGTTTGCTTTTCACTTTGCGTTCGGTAAGCTCAGGGCTGAACTTGCCAGTGCGTGCCAGTTCCTGCGCAGCAGGTACCAGTTTGAGTGCAGCTTGGTACTGTGCATCCATGAGCAGGAATACCGGGCGTGTGGCATCGTCGCCGTAGAGTGAGTGGCCTATCTGGGCTTTAAGCCGATTTGCAATGAGTCGCTTGCTGGTATTGAAGTCTTTCTCTACATAAGGCACGCCATTCTCAGCGGCAAAGGCAGTAAAGCCGCGCAGCAGTTCATCGTTCATGTCAAAGCGTTTTGTGAAATCCATGCCCGTGGTATACTTTTCTTTTAGCTGTGCGTTCTGGTCAGCATAGCGGTAGGCGTACTTCTGAATGAGTTGCTTGCTGTTGTTTACGAGCGAAGAAAAATACTTGCTGAGCATGGTGGTGTCGTAGGGCACGAAAACGTCTGGCACGATGCCACCCCCGCCATACACAATACGGCCGCTAGCAGTTTTGAATTTCAGGCTGTCTGGCAGTTTGATTTTGCCCTCATCGTATAGTTCACCATTCTGGTAGCGGGTATATACTTCTTCTTCATATTCCTCACTCTTCACGTTTTCAAAAGGTTTCTGTATGCAGCGGCCACTGGGCGTAAAGTAGCGGCTTACTACTACGCGTATGGCGCTACCATCGGTGAGGGGTAGCTGCTGCTGCACGAGCCCCTTGCCAAAGCTGCGGGTGCCCAGCACCAAGCCGCGGTCCCAGTCTTGCACGGCACCACTTACAATCTCGCTGGCACTGGCTGAGCCCTGGTCTATGAGTACGATGAGGCCGCCTTTCTCCCACTCTTGGTAGTAGCTGCTGGCTTCGTAGCGGCTCTTGCTGTTGGGCGCGCGGCCTTCAGTATACACTACCAGTTTACCTTCGGGCAGGAAGGCGTCGGCCATTTGCTGGGCGCGTTCCAAGTAGCCACCCGGGTTGCCGCGCAGGTCCAGGATTAGCGTTTGCATGCCTTGGGTTTTCAGCTTGCGCAGGTGTTCGGTAAACTCATTGAAGGTAGGTTCAGCAAAACGTGTTACACGCATATAGCCCACGCCAGGCTCGGGCATGAAGGAATACTCCACACTGTTTACAGGTATTTTATCACGGATGATGTCGTAGTCTATCAACTCTTTCACACCCGTGCGGCGTATGCTAATGGCAACCTTGCTGCCGCGCTGGCCGCGAAGGTTCTTGAATACATCATTGTTGGTGAAGCCTACGCCAGCGACTACTTTGCCATCTATTTTAATGATGCGGTCTCCGGCCTGAATACCCAAACGCTCACTAGGCCCACCCCGGAGTGGGGCTACTACGTAGATGGTGTCATCCAGCAGGTTGAACTCAACCCCGATACCGTCAAAGCTGCCATGCATTTGCTCTTCCATTTCCTTCATTTCGGCTGGAGAGATGTAGAAGGTGTGGGGGTCCATACCGTTAAGCATGCCTTTTAGCGCATCTTCTACTAGTTTGGTATTGTCTACTTCTTTAAAGTAGTTGTCGTTTACAAACTTTACTACCTGCTGAAACTTCTGCAGGTTTTCAAAGTACGAACGGTCTGAGGGTGCATTAAGGGTGCCTTTCAGCTTAAAGCCTGCCAGGAAGCCTACGGCCAGAATGCCGATGCCGGCCAGTGCAATGATGAGCGTTCGTTTCATGAGGGTTTTAAGCAAGGGTATCAAAGCGAAAGGCAAAAGTCGTGAATATGGAAAAACAAAATAAAGTATTAAAGTTAACGAACGCTTTTGTGATTACGTTTATCAGAAGTGCTAAGGAATGATAATTTAGGCCAAGAATATGCTGCCCTCTACCAAATACCGGTTTGTACCTGTGAATGCAGCCCTGCTGGGGCTGATGCTTATGCTGGGCGCATGCGGCACAGGGTGTGAGCAGCGGCCACCCCCGCTCCGCCTTGCGGCAGGGGCCAGCAGCCAGAACCTGCACCGCATGGCTAGTGAGGTTTCAAAGCTCTGGGCACGCGAGCGTAAAGCCGAGGTACAGCTCGTAGCGGGTACACGCGGGTCTATAGACAATCTGCGTATGCTGATGCGTGGTAAGGCTGACATGGCACTTACGCGCTACGACCCTGCAGAGATGCTGAGCAGTGCTGCTGACAGCGCCGCGTTACAGCACTTGCACACAGTGGCCATATTAAGCACCACCGTTTTCTACATTCTACACAAGCAGGGCATTTCAGCCACTACACTGCCAGCGCTGGTGCATGGGCGCCGGGTGCGCGCTCGGTATGCAGGGAGCGGCACGGCTGCGCTGACACGTAAGCTATTTTCCGCACTGGCTGTTGACACCCATAAGGTGCGCATAGACTACCTGCCGCCCGAGGCCCAAGGCCCAGCGGCTGATGTTATTTTTTTAACCAAAGAAGGCGTAGACAGTACGGTGGCAAGGCTGCTGCACGGCGGGTATGCCCTCTGGGGACTGGATGACCCGGAAATGTTAGGCAAAGGATCTACGGCTGAGGGCTTTTGCACGGCAGACCCATTTGCACACCCACACATCATAGCAAGGCATACCTATGGTAAATACTCCGAAGTTCCGGTGCTTACCCTGGCTGTGCACAATGAACTGGTGGCCAGCGAAACACTGGACGCCTACCGAGTGTATGACCTTGTGGAAACCTTGTACCGCCATAAAGAGTGGCTAAGCCTGGCGAGCCCCAGCTTTACAGCCCTGCAGCAAGATCTGCGCACAGTGCAACTAAGCCTGCCTCTACATGCGGGTACGCTGATGTACCTGAACCGTGACCAGCCTACCTTTCTGCACCGCAACGGGGAACTCATTGGGCTTGCCCTGACCGTACTGACGCTAGTGGGGGGCGGGCTAAGCGCGCTGTGGCAAAGGCGCAGAGCGGCACGTAAAAACCGCGTAGATAAGTACTACTTAACGCTAGTAGAGATAGAGCAGCAACTGGATGTGCTGGAAGGGCGCCTGGCGCTGGTGGCAGTACTGGAGCGGGTGCAGCAGCTTAGAAACCAGGCGCTTACTCAGCTGGCAGACGAGCAATTGGCGGCTGACGACAGCTTTTTGATTTTTATGCGTATGGTAGATCAGCTACTTGGCGAAATCAAAAGCCGCTTGAAAATGCTGAATACATGAAAAATGAGTTACGAAAAAAATTGAAAAGCCCCCGAAATAGCCGATATTGCAACTCGCTTGCATAACAATACTACGCCACCACCTACCGTTTAATGATCTAACGCACTGTTTCTATGGCAATCCCTTTATTTTTCATCGGGCACTGGTACCTATCACTCTTTACGCAGAGCTTCTTTTTGCACCGCTATGCAGCCCATGGCATGTTCCGCATGAACAAATTCTGGGAGCGCTTCTTCTATTTCTTTACCTATGTAACACAGGGTTCTTCCTTCTTGAACCCGCGTGCGTATGCCATTATGCACCGCCTGCACCATGCGCATAGCGACACGCCCGATGATCCCCATAGCCCCGTAGTCCATCCCAATATCTTTCAGATGATGTGGCGTACGGCCAAGCTGTATAACGGCTACTTCTGGAATAAAATAAAGCTGAGCCCCAGTGTGACCAAAGACTATATGCCGCGCGCTGCTGCTTGGTTTGAGCGGTTTGCCGAGAGCTTCCCATCGCGCATTGCGTGGGGTGTGGGCTACACGCTATTCTATATCTGGTTTGCAGGCACGCAGTGGTGGTGGTATTTGCTCCTGCCCGCGCATTACATCATGGGCCCTATTCACGGCGCAATCGTAAACTGGGCTGGCCACAAAGTGGGCTACCGGAATTTCAAGATTTCTGACAATAGCCGCAATACGCTATTGATTGACTTCCTGATGCTGGGCGAGCTGTTTCAGAACAACCACCACCGTTTCCCACGCAAGCTGAACTTCGCGGTAAAATGGTGGGAGTTTGATCCTACCTGGCCAGTAATTAAGCTGATGCATGTGCTGCACATCATCCGGATCAAGGACAACAAAGTGGGCCAGCTCAAGAACGACCCCTCACTGGATGCCATGCAACTGGAGAAGTAAGAAACCCTTACTATGGATTTAGAAATCCTCCGTAGTTACTGTCTGGCCAAGCCGGGTGTTACGGAGGATTTTCCTTTTGGGCCGGACACGCTAGTGTTCCGCGTAGGGGGAAAGATTTTTGCCCTCACAGGTGTAGATGAACCCGCACCCCAAAGCGTAAACCTAAAGTGCGACCCCGACCGCGCCATTGAGCTGCGCGAGCAGTACCCCACCAGCATACTGCCCGGCTACCACATGAACAAGAAGCACTGGAATACCTGCGTGATGGACGGCCGCGTGCCAGAGGCGCTGTTCCGCGAACTGATAACACATTCTTACGAACTGGTGAGAGCGACTTTGCCAAAACCTAAACCTACAGCAATGGCTACCCCCAAGAAAACTGCTGCCAAAACCACCGCCAAGAAACCCGCGGCAAAAGCAGCACCCGCAAAACCTGCAGCAAAGAAAGCTGCAACCGCAAAGGCCACGACAAAAGGGGCCGCTAAACCCAAGGCCGTTGCGAAGAAAGAAACCGTCAGCAGTTCGCTGCCTGCTAAAGCTGCGCTGAAAACGGGTGATGAAAAGAAGGCCATTTTTGACAAAGTGAAAGCGCTAATGCAGGTGTATGAAAAGGGAACGATAACAGCCAAAGCCGATTACGAAAGCCGCTACGACCTGTGGAGCGTGAAAGACACCGTGATAGACGGGCGCAAGCGCAGTGAGCTATCGTTTGGTGCGCTCATCATACAGAGCAGCTACGTGGGCTTTTACTTTATGCCTGCCTACACACATGAGGCCGACCAAAAAAAGATGTTCCACCCGGACCTGCTCAAACTGCTCAAGGGCAAGGCCTGCTTCCATTTAAAGAAGTGGAACCCCGAACTGGGTGTGATGATTAAAGATGCGCTGGTGAAAGGCTATGCGCTGTACAAACAGCGCGGGTGGGTGTAGGGGTGCTACTTAAGAATTCCAATTATAGAATTATGCAACTGCTGCACGTCAAGCTGTGTTGCTACCCATACCTGTGCTGTATCTACTCTAAAGTATTCATGAATCAGCAAATTCCGAAAAGCTTTAATGCTGCGCCACTCTACTTGTGGTAACATGGCTTGCGTTTCGGAAGAAAGATTTGCTGAAGCTTCACCGATAATCTCAAATTGCCTTATCACAGCAGATTGTAATAAAACACTACTTGCAAAATCTGATTGGTTAACACCCTCAATAAATGCTTGAATATTTTCGCAAGCTTCTAGTATATGTTTAAGGCGTACTTGATCTTTATCGCTCATACACCACCTGCCAGTTTTGTTTTACGATAGGCAACGCGTGTGGTGATATTCCTGCTTCTGTGGTAAGGTCTACGTGCCGATGTAGCAATGCTTCCAGGTCTGCTACATATCTTCCCAATCTAAAAAGACCCACGGGCTGAGAAAGCCCAAGCACTACATCTACATCTGAATCAGGCCTAAAGTCCCCGCTGGCAACAGAGCCTACAATGCTCACCCTGCTTACCTCGGGCTGCTGGAGGAAGTAGTGTTGTAGCGCCTCTATAATATGTTCCTTATTCATACAATAAATTCCTACCGGAACGCGCTGATGCCCGTGATGTCCATGCCGGTGATGAGCAGGTGGATGTCGTGCGTGCCCTCGTAGGTAATCACACTTTCCAGGTTTGCCATGTGGCGCATGATGGGGTAGTCGCCTACGATGCCCATGCCGCCCAATATCTGGCGGGCTTCGCGGGCTATCTCGATGGCCATGTTCACGTTGTTGCGTTTGGCCAGGCTGATCTGTGCTGTGGTAGCGCGGTCTTCATTTTTCAGCACACCCAGGCGCCAGGCCAGCAGTTGTGCTTTCGTAATTTCGGTGAGCATCTCAGCCAGCTTTTTCTGCTGGAGCTGGAAGCCGCCGATGGGCCTGTCGAACTGGATGCGTTCTTTGGCGTACTGCAGGGCCGTGTCGTAGCAGCTCATGGCCGCGCCTATCGCCCCCCAGCTGATGCCGTAACGGGCACTGTCCAGGCAGCCCAGCGGGCCTTTCAGGCCCTGCACGTTGGGCAGGATGTTTTCTTTGGGCACGCGCACATTCTGGAACACCAGCTCGCCGGTGGCGCTGGCACGCAGGCTCCACTTGTTGTGTATTTCGGGCGTAGTAAAGCCTTCCATGCCGCGCTCTACGATGAGACCGTGAATCTTACCCTGCTCATTCTTGGCCCACACCACGGCTATCTGCGCAAAGGGTGCGTTGCTGATCCAGGTTTTGCTGCCGTTCAGGATTACGTGGTCGCCGGCATCTTTATAGTTCGTTACCATCCCGCCGGGGTTGCTACCATGGTCGGGCTCGGTCAGGCCGAAGCAACCCATCCATTCGCCGGTGGCCAGCTTGGGCAGGTACTTTTTGCGCTGGGCCTCGTTGCCGTACTTGTAGATGGGATACATCACCAGGCTGCTCTGCACACTGCACATGCTACGGATGCCGCTGTCGCAGCGCTCTAGCTCCTGCATGATGAGGCCATAGCTGATCTGGTCCAGGCCTGGGCCGCCATATTCAGCCGGGATATAGGGGCCGAAGAAGCCCATGCTGCCCATGCCCGGCACCAGGTGGGTGGGGCAGGCGGCGCGCTGAGCAAAGTCTTCTATGATGGGGTCTATGTGTTCCTGTATCCAGGCGCGGCTGGCGGCACGCACGGCGCGCTGGTCTTCGGTGAGCAGTTCGTCAATGCCGTAGTGGTCGGGCGCGGTGTAGGGGCGGGCGGTCACTTTGGGGGCGGCGCCGTTGGCGGCGGATGCGGGGGTAGGTTTGGCGGCAGTTTGCATGGCAGGAGGATGCTAAAAGTAGAACGCGATATGGCGAAAGTAATCAGGCTGTAAAGGTACGATTTCTAGATACGCCACTGGGGTGAACATAGCGGGCGTCTCAGCACATTAGAACCTATATAAAAGGCGCTAAAACAGCCCAAAGCCTGTGTAGTGGCTTAACACAATGGTAATATGTAACAGGGTAACGTTTCTTGGGTTTGCGCTATTATTGTTTGGTCTATTCTGCTATTCTATCTCCATACGTATGCGTATTGTTTTACTCTCTCTTGTTTTTGTGTTTTTGGCGGTTGGCGTGAGCTGGGGGCAGGCTGTAGGTGATTATCGAACGAATGCCTCAGGTAACTGGAATGCAACTGGGCCTACTATTTGGGATAGATTTGATGGGAGTGTTTGGGTTTCCAACTCCACGGCACCTACATCATCAGATGGTATCATTACAGTTCAGCATAATGTAGATATTGTGCAGAGTGGTTTAAGCTTAGACCAATTAGTTATATCAAGCAACTCAAGACTTAGGGTTTATGATCCAAACGGTGCCGCACCTGCCGCCCAAATTGTAATCAACGACGGAACTGGTGATGATGTAACTATAAACGCTGGTTCTGTGCTAGAGTTCGATGCAAGTAATGCAGCCTCTACGCCAAGTACAGCATCATCGTTTAGTGCATTAACATCAACTATTCGTGTACAAACTGGAGGCACACTAAGAGTAACTTTTAATTTAGCTGGGTATAGTCAGAGATTTGCTGGTAATAATAGCAATGGCACAGGTGGCGTCGGTGATGGTACTGTTGTATATGAAGATGGGGCAATTTTTAACTGGAATGCTTCCGCATCGGCTTTTAGTACTGGTTCCACAATATATTTTCCAGGTGTTTCTACTTCTACAATTCCTGTATTTCTTTTATCAGCCAATGTTGGTACGGTAGGTGCTGGTACTGTGACTACTTTTAATGGAGAATTCAGGATGTCTAGTGGTACTGTGACTTGGCAAAGCGCGGGTATTAAAACATTCCGCAATGGAATAACAGGTTCTGGTACGATCACGCAAGCTGCTACTTCGGGACAGTTCCAAGTCACTTCTTCAAATGCCGTTTTAGGTAGTGGAGTAACCATTGCTCTAAACACAGGTGGCATGCGAGTAAACAGTGGCGCCACCGTTAACCAGAGTGGCACAATTACCATCAGCGGGACTGGCGCTTTTACAAATGAAGGAACCTTTAATTTGGCTAGTGGTACGCTCAACTATAATTCATCTGTAACTATCAGTAACACTGGTACCTTCAATTCAGGTACTGGGACAGTGAATTTTGGTGCTGGGGTAGCGCAAACCATTTCTACTTCGATTGATTATCATAATCTTTCAATAAGTGGCAGCGGGGCCAAGAGTAACGGAAGCACACTTACTGTAGGAGGCAATGTTACTACCGGAGGAACGGCTACTTATGCGGTTACAGGTGCTTTGGTGCTAAATGGTGCCAGTGCTCAGAACATAAATTTTGGCGCGTCACAAACAGTTACAAACCTGACTGTAAGTGGTGGTGGAGCCAAGACCCTTGCTAACCCACTAACGGCTACTGGTGCTCTCACCCTCACCAGCGGGAATCTTTTAACAACAGGTGTTAATCTGCTTACACTTGATAATGCCGCTACCGTTTCGGGCGTAAGCAACAGCAGCTTCGTGAGCGGGCCGGTCGCAAAAAATTTTAACAGCATTTCTTCATTTACCTTCCCTACGGGCAAGGGCGTTACGTACAGGCCAATCAGCGTGCTGACGCAGAGTGGCGCCGCCACTACTTTTAGTGCTGAGTATTTTCAGAATGCCGTACCCAGCACAACCAGCTTGAGTGCGCCTATCCAGGAAGTATCACGCTACGAACACTGGGTGCTAGACCGCACAGCAGGTACAGACAATGCACAGATCACCCTAAACTGGAACCCAATTCAAAATCTTGAAGCTACCGTAAATCTGGCTGATTTGCGGGTTGCCCGTTTTGACGGCGCAAACTGGGTAGATGATTTCAACCCAAGTGGAAATGGCGGCACAACGGGTGACCTTTCTATCGGCACGGTAACTTCATTTGGCTATCACAGTTCCTTTAGCCCATTTGCTCTGGGTACAGTAGTAAGCCCCCTCCCCGTAACTTGGCTGGGCTTTAGTGCCCGCCGCAACACCGAAGGCGGCGAAGCCCTGCTGAGCTGGGCCACCGCCAGCGAGATCAACAACCGCGGCTTTGAGGTGCAGCGCAGCGCCACAAATGACTTTGCACAGTATGATGTATTGGGCTTT